>Ga0065711_1003898_pt1 | contig 39673 bp, 12 predicted proteins | sample Hoacrofraction12_FD_59098 | JGI IMG/M metagenome (GOLD analysis project Ga0065711, IMG submission 59098) | Hoatzin crop microbial communities from Cojedes, Venezuela - Epithelial fraction 12 v2 (version 2) | ecosystem: Host-associated > Birds > Digestive system > Esophagus > Crop | place... | reverse complement strand
GTGTGCTCGTCTCCGCGCGCTGGAGGCGGGGCGGGCGCCCGGCCGTTAGCTGGGAGCGCGCGGGGAGCGCTGCGCTGCGGTTTTCCGGTTGCGCGGTCTCTTTCGTCTTCTTGTGTGCCTCCCGAGGTGCGCTGACGGCAGGAGCGGCTGTTTCAGAGGAGGCCGGGTGTCACCCCTGCTGCGGCTGAGGAGAGGCGTCGGGCAACAGGGTTTCCAGAACGTGTATTGGTGCAGAACAGTGGAATAAGCCCGACAAACTCTGGTACTGCCCTCAGCCACTCTCCCAAAGTCCTTTCTGGACGTTGTCGTCTGGAGAAATGAGTATAGTTGCATTTTGTAGACGGGAGCCTTACACCGAATGAATGGGGGTGGCAAGCTGAGAAAGCCCAGCCTGTGTCTAAAAGTAATAAAAGCCCTTCGGAGAATGGTCATCCAATGAGACAAAAAAGTGCTCAGCTGCTGTATGTAGCAGCTACTGTACTATATATTTGCCTATTTTAAAGTCCATTTTTGCCTATTTTAAGGATACAGGTAACAAAGGAGATGAAGTTCACTAGGTAACCAGTTAAGTAACTAGTTACTTAGTTCCCTCGGTGAACTACCTAAGCTCATCCAACTTGCAGACTGTGTTTCTTATTGAAACATCCTGTCAGCTATAAGGAGGGTTGAAAAGATGGATTGTATGGATAACTGACTTGTTGGAATGCATATTTGTGTTCCTTCCAGACTGAATCTTTTACTAGTGGAAATTTTCCCCACATTTTCAAGCATTTGTTGTAAGCCTAATGTTTTCCCAGGAAACCTTTAACTTGGGAATAGTAATAAATCCTGTATCTCATTAAAATCAGGAAAGATAACTACACTCAAATTCCAGAGACATGTTGTAGGTTACAGAACATACTGTGAGGCAGGGACTGGTACTTGCGAGGCAGGGGATGATTAGCAGAGGGGAAACTTACGAGCATATATCAATTACAGAGTTATAGATAGCACAGTAAACTGTGACCACTAGGAGCTTAAGGTATTTGACGTATATGTGTGTTTGGGCTTTAAAAAACAAAGGGTCTAATTACCTCAAGTGATCACAGTTACCTAGTAAGAACAGATGACACGCCACCAAATGACAGTCGGCCAAACCGGCAGAACCCATCCTGAAGAAGGGTCATTTTTGGCTTTCTGAAAAAAAACCCACACCTAACACAGAGAAGCACTAGGGGTCAGTCTTGTTCCAGATCTGAATCTTCCCAGTGTTTTCTTTAACTAGCGGATTTTTATTGACAAAATACTGGAATTATTTTCTCTTTACAATTGTGTCAACGATCGTGGGGTATATGAGCTGTACGTGGAGAATGGAGGGCAGAAGCAAGGAAAAAAGCCTTCTATTTTATAGATAAAAATAAGTTTTAAAATAATTTATACATTTATCAGATGTTTTTTTCCCTGACATACTGTGTTATCGTACATTTGTGTATGTTTAAAACACATATCTGTGTATCTGTGAGTCATTTGTATTTTGTATTAACTTTTTTAAAACGTATGGATCCGGGTTAATCCCCTTCTGCTCCTAGAGGGTAGGAAATGGATTCTATATGCACAAGTAATAGTAACATAGAATCATATATATTAACTTTTTTCTAAAAGTTTTTATGTTGGAGAAATAGTCAGTCTACAAAAACACTGTAATCAACAGCAAATCCTCAATGAGTTGGGGTTTTTTTGGAAGGTTATATTTTCTAGGGAATTACAGTGTGTAACCGTCTTTCTATTTAAGATATTTTTACTAGAAAATTAACTTAATATAGCTTTTTTTTCAGCTATAGGAAAAGAAGACTATGGAAACAAGCAGAAAAGAAGATGTGAAGAAGAAGATGGAAACAGGAAGAGAAGAGCAGGTAAAACCTTGTGATTCTTGTGGCTTTAAAAACCCAAGACTTTCATTTTAAGTGAAACTAATAATGCAAACTGAATTATTTTTGATTCACATATGTTTGGCTGCCCATTTGTGCCTACCTGCATCTCAGATCTACGGATGAGGATTTTTCCCGGTGAATATCTTGCAGTCCCTTAGGATGGATTTCATCCAGGATGTGAGATTTATTTCTTCCGCTCCACTTTAAATAGTGCTAGGCTTTGTATTTCTACATAGAAATAAAAGTCAGGCTTCTGTTATTACAAATTGAAGTTTAACCCAGTTAGACGTATTTGCTTTCAGGGTAAATATGCCACAGGAATTCAGATTCCCAGAATCATAACTGGTATTTCATGTGTAAGTATATAACATGCTAAAGTAAGATCACAAATGTTGGCCATTTAGACTTTGCTCCACATGGGGTATAACAGTCTCCCTGTGATACTGGATACTTTGTTCAACTGATAGAGGTATTTGCTGTCAGTCTTTACAGGGTATGCTTCAAAGCCTTAACTGCACTAATGAGCCTTAATGGCCCCTGACCAGCCTCACCTGGGGCCTCCAGCCACACGCCTTGCCTACGGCCCCGGGAACCCCATTTCAGCTCAGCCCTGGGCCTTCAGTTGTTTTCTGAGCTCCCTCTCAGGGCTTGGTGAGGGCCAGCTATTTTCTGAGGGAAGGGTACTGTGACTGACTGTGAGGGCAAGGGCCTTATAAGCAGCAGAGGCCCAGAGAGTTTCACTTTCTGAAGAGGAAAGGAAGGAAGAACCTGAGAACCATGGATGGTGCTCCAGGCTCTGGAGGGAAGTGTGCTCTAATAATTCAAAACTTTTTCCTTGTCCTTCAAATAGTGACCTTATCTGCTATGCTATGGTTGTCCCTCTCTACTTCTGACTCACTGTTCTAGGTCCTTTCTCTTTCCTTTGTCAGGCCTGTTGTGTGACCAAATACACAGTCCCACAGTAAGCCAAACTTGCTGCATGCCAGTTACTTTGTGGTAATTTTGGATGTCAGTCACTGGGCAAAAAATGGGTTAGAAAAGGAAAGTTGTTGCTATCCTATTTAGTAGGTGTTCCAGGGCTTTTATAACTGATGCATCTGGTTGGTTCCAGTTTCTGTATTAAAAACAGAAGCACAGTAGTATTTAATCCATAATCGAGCCATCACTATGCAGGAGTAATCAGAGTTTCTGTTCACCACATTCCTCCAAACCTTGTGTGTATGTAAGTCAGCTATAAAATTGTATATAAGTTTTTGAATAGTTACTGTTGTCAGTCAGTGAGAAAATCAGGAGTGCTTCTGGTGGTTTTTGAATTGGACTCTCAAATCATGTTTGCTTTGTGAGGTGTGAAGAAATGAAAATTATAAAGTAGTTATGAAATTTTATATATATATATAAAATTATACATAATATATGTAATTACCCAAGATGTACCGGTGGCAGAACCACTTTTTAGTTTCCTTTTTCATACATTCAACCCAAAACAGGCCTTCTTGGAAGCAGGATAGTGAATTAGGTGAGCAGCATAGCTGCTCGTACGAGTCTTCTGACTACTTTTTATACCTATTTCCGGTTTTTGTTTTCCTGGAAGAAGTAAAAAACAGCATTTTGTATTCTGGGGTCAAAAAGCTATTCCGGGACCAAAATGAATTTAAATGGAGATCAATAATGAGGATAGTGATTTATGAATTAAATTAGAATCTCACTTAGGGATGCATCTTCCTATGTTGAGGTGCTAACTTGAAAAGTTTTAAATCGTTTTATTGATACATCTTTGTCATATGAAACATAACATGACAGTTAATTACTAATCGTATTGTTCTACCATTTTCAAATATAAATTATATTTGACTGCAGAGCAGCAGAAGAATGTAATCTGGATGATCAGTTTAACTGTGCCCTCATGTATTTTAAAAAAAAATCCCACTGACCAGAAAAATAGTTGAACTGGGCTCTCTTTTAACTGTGATTTGGGAAAGCTATTTGTAATATGTTAAACAGGTGCAAACCTAGTATTAAACATGTGCAACAGAAACATCTTCTTTATATCTTGGAATCTGGGATGTGTGGATTTCTAATAATCGCTAATCTTACTTTGTATATGACCCAAAGATTTTTATGTGTAGGTATAGATAATGGTGGATAGACGGACTTAGGTTTCAGTTGAGATCATGAGATAAATGGAGTGAGTTTGATCCATATGGGTCACACCTTACTTAAATTATACTCGTGTTTAAATCATGCAGGGTGTTAAGAATTTTATATGTGTTATGAAAGCCTACCTGAAATTTGTTTCAGCCATTTAAAGCTAAGTTGCCTTAAATGGTGGCAAAGATTTGGTAATAACCATATCCAGAACTGCACCTTTTCCCATTTAACAGTTCTGATGATGTTGACTTAGAGGCACTTTTAAAGATTTACTGACATTGACTGATCAGCTATCAAAGAATGTTTTTGACATCTGAGTCACTGTTATAAATTACAGATGTGACAGGACAAAGTGCTTTTATGTTAACCAAGCAATGACAAAATGCTTTGGTACCACAGAAGATGGAGAAGAGCTCAAAAATTACTTTTTTGAGTATACTATCTGTATAGTATTCTTGTATATAGTATACAACTATACAATTATACTATACTATCTGTATAGTAGAGCGATAAGACAGATAATGTATTGTAAGTACTTTTAAAACCTTTTGCATTTTTCTTAATTTGATTTCTATTTTCAGTCAGTTTTCTTCTTTTTCTGAGGAAACAAAGTGCTAGGAAATTGCTCTAGCCCTTTGTGTTCTCTTGGTTATCCTAATAAGCTTGTCAATTTTATCAAAATTTTACATGTAATTAAGTTCCTACACTTTTTTCTCAAGTTGATCACCATGTAGAGGAGACACTATAACCATATTAACTGAGTTAAACTTAAGTGTGAGTACATGTCTTATCAGATACCAGACAATTGACAAAGGCACGTCCTTACGCCGTAGTCACAGAAAGTTTCGGTCACAAGCAGCAGCATCTTGGACACTAATGACAGTGAATGAAGAAATAATACTTAGTCATTCCTGTGTACAAGGCTCTGTTTGTTACCTTTTCTTATTAATGTTCTCCCTGGGGTAAACTTCTCTTCCCTGCTTAGCATCTCCCAGCAACTGTGACCATCTTCCTTTTCCTTCCTGGCCTTTTCCTTCTACGCTGGGTTTCTTGGTCAGTTTTCATTTCCTCTCACTCCTGGAGTGAAGATTTTTTTCTGCCTCCAGAGATTTAGAGTCTCTTCTTTTCTTCCAGCAATTAAAGGGTTTGGGTTCTCTGTCCCAAGGTCTTCTCTTCTTACATATTCTCACTCCTCCTTCTCCAGACTGCCTGCAGGCCTTCTTCTTCTGCCCTTATGGTTTTTCTCTTGGAGTGTTTATTCTTAACAGTGTTTTATTTCTTTTTGTCCCTCGCCGAGGATTTCCCTTTTACCCTCAAGATTTTCCTTTTTTCCTTTTGCTCTGCCCTTAGCTGACACCAGATAATCCTGGTTCCCAATTCCGATAGTCCCGTGGGAACCCTTTTTCAAACGCACCACTAGTGAAGTGGAAGCTTCTTGCATGAGAAGCACGAAAAGTACTGCCAGGAGATGAGATGGGAAAGCTACTGTACCTGCAGTGGGAAGGAGGCAGCCTCTTGTCCCCTCTGGCGGGCTGCCAGCCGTGCGACCTGAGATGGACCCTCAGCCTGCTCCGTGGGGTCTCTTCTACTGGCTGCAGTGACACATCAAAGGGGTGCTGAGCAGCTCGCAGCTCCTCTTACCTGTTCTTCCTCCCTTTTCCTCTTCTACACCTCTCTGACTTCACCCTACTTTGCCTTCTGCTCCTTCCCCTTCCGGATTTGTTTAAACCTGTCCGCTAGCCATTTTCTTCTTGCGTAGCACTTTACTGAACCATTCTTCTTTAAAAATCCCATTATCTTAGTAGCTTGCCTTTTTTGTGCCCTTTTTTCTGCCTTTTCTGTCCTTTTATTTAATTTTACATGCAGAAGCCTGGTCTCTTTTGAAGAGAGGGAACAGCTTGCAGATGAAAAAAAATGACCTGTAATCTTGTGAGTTTTCTTCTGGCCCCTTTGCAATGCCTTTAAGTGTAACTGAGGGGAGCTGACTAGTGTGGGTGAGGTGGGTGGACCGGATCCTGGGCACCGCTCCCGGGCTCAGCTGTGGTCGTGTGCCCCTCAGCTGGAAGCACTGCTCCGTTCTGCTCTCAGCACAACAGCAAAAATTGAACAACGCTTTCTTCCTCGCTTTATTGGTCCGTCTGGATTTAGAGAGGATTGACAAAATAACGGAGTTTATGAAAGGTGCCAACACCGTCCTTTCTGATGACCCCTGCAATCCTTTGCCAGCCCAAGAGGGTAACATGATTTAATCTGCGGACGATCTCTATGACAGAACCTCAACAACGCCTGTGCTGCTGCCTGTGTGTCTGGCTCGGCGTCTCCTGTGGGGAATTTGTAGCATCCAGCCGCTGGCATCTTCTGGCGGAAGCTCAACCATTTGAAGAGGAGGGGAGGGGAAAAAAAAATCCCAGTCAGGGTGTTTGTGCATGCTGTTCTCTGGCTCCTCGCCTAGGTGTTCTGCTGAAGGACTGGGACATCTGGGTGGCAGGGAGAGCTTGCTCTGCCTGGGGCTGAAGTTCCGTCAGCGCTGGGGGGGGGTGAGAGCGCGCAGGGGAGGCCAGCGGCAGGGACGGGATTGCGCTACCCGGAGCGTACGCAGGCAGACTCGATTAAAATATTTCAAGCCTAATGGCCTCTGGCATAAACAAGATTCATCAGTCCGGGACTTGCAATGGATCTAAAGCCGCTGGCAACAGCTCAGCGAAGGAATGCAGCCAGGAAATGCACATGAAAATGTGCAAGAAGATTGCCCAGCTGACTAAGGTAAGTCTCGCCGTTGCAGCCTTCCCAGGGAGGTTGAGGCTGCCCTGGCCGGGGGATGGCCCCTGTCTGAGAGGAGGGAAGGGAAACCGGCCCTCTCTTACGAGGCTACTCCTGAGAACATCGGTGTGCACAAACTTCCTTTCAAACAGTTCCCCCGCGGGTGCTGCAGACCGACCTGGGCGAGTTGCCTTCGTGGCTGCCGATCGACGTCTCGCACTTAACAGCTCTAATTAGCGGGCAACAATAGCGACAAGAGCTCAAGCTCTGCGAAGGCACAGGGTTTGTCTGCGTGCTGCTCGAAGGGATTGGTGGTGTTTGCTTTTTTTCCTGAATTACAAAGACAGCAATTCATTTGCGTGTTATAGGTTCTCGAGTAATATTGTTGCAAAGTTGCAGCCGAACTGTGGTACTAAAGTACAATATTACTTGTTGTTTTGTACATAATTGTTCCTGATGTACGTAAACAGAAATACTTAAATGACCTTCCTAAAAGACAGGACTTGGAAGAGAGGCAGGACTAAATTACGTAGTATATTGTAGTAGAACTTTTAGTCAATACCAAGCTATACTACTAAATATTTTGAACATTTTCCACACCATATTAAGAAATAAGAGAAAATCAGTAGGAGGTGGCGGTTATCTTTTAAGCTATTTTTATGCTGCCACCCAGGTTAATGAGAAAAAAGCTATTTCCTACCGTGATTTGCTAATCCAGATTTTACGTGTTCTGTAACCTCACTGCAGTTGGTAAAGACATTTTAGCAATGAAAAAACACTGACTACAAATACAGGTCAAACAATAAGAAATGAAGAAGATGTTCAAGTTAGAATGGCTTATTAGTTACAGTGCTATTATTCCCATCTAATGATGACTGTACGTGATAATACATATCTTGTGTTTGAATACATACACAAGTGCTGCCTGTATTTACATATATACTTGCTGTGTTATACTTACTGTGAGATACCAATACTTAGTTTACCAGTGCTTTGATTGTATGTTTGTATAATAGGATTTGTACACAATCCTTACTTGTTGCCCATGAATGCACACGTTACTCTTCAAGGTACATTTTAATTCTGTTGTAATTGAAATAAATCTTTTTTTTTGAACACAGATAGGTTTGAGCAATGAAGTCTGTAAAAATTGCTAAACAGTTTCTGTTTATTGGTAACATTCCTGATTCCTCAGCCACAGTGAAATGTACATGAAAGGTGACTGTAAATTAGATTAAGATGACCTGAGTTGTTCCCTTGTTTTCTGTCTGGTACTCGCTTGCCATCTTTGTTTGATTTTGCACACTAAGTAAAATTTGTCCATAAGTATCACTCAACAAAATCACAGTATTACCTTGTGTAATAGAAAAGCGATAGCTGGGTCTCTTAATTGATAGCTTATACTTCACAGTAACAACAGTTGAGGAATCACCAGCTCCCTCTTTCTGGGTGATCCATTTCTCAGCAGCAGACTTAGAGCATATTGATAAGATCTGTGCAAAGAAACACTTGTTCAAAATTTTCAACTCTCAAGTTAAACTCATTTTCTGTAGAGATTTCTGTGCCCTTTTATATGAAGTGATTCTTTTCACAGTCTCTCTTAATGTCAACTAAATTTTGAGGAAAAAATATCTTAATTTCTGAAAACTCTTAAATTACATTATAAAGCTTGTCTTTGGGTTGGGGAAGGAAGTTCTGCTATGTTAGCAGCAAAAGGGGGAAAAAAGTCACCCCAGTGCAAAGGATCATGGCAAAATTTTATTACAGTGTTTTTTTCAGATGCTTTTTCTAAATTTCTACTATTAAAATGTGGGTGAGGTGATTACTTTTAGTAGAATGTCCCCTCTGGATACTTTTCCATCATCTGAAATAAAGATGATTTATACCTGAAATTCAAAAAAGTACTTCTGAAAAGCAAGTAATTCTGGTATGGAATGTGGCCTTTAAGAACCAATTTTCTCTGCAATAGCACTACACTTGTAGAGAACTCATGGCAGAATTGGAATTTTAATCATACGCTTTCCCTTCTGAATTCTGGGTAGACTAATGCTGTACAAACAGCAAACATCTGAGAAGCAAAATCTGAGACCAGATTAGCTGAAAAGTGGCTATATGGAAAATCTGTTATAATCATTTTTGGCCCAGGAACTTTGAGAGCTCCCTTTCGAATCACTGTTTGCTTGGCTACATTACGGTCGGGATAATTATAAGAAAATCCCTCCTGGCTTTAGGTTGTCTGTAGTGCTTTCTTTTCCTCTTGCTAACCTCGTATGCAATACTGCTGTCTGTTATACAGCTGCAACTTCTGTCCCAGTGATGTTAGATTTTCATTGCTGGGGAGATAATGATCTAATTCGTGATCCACTCCACATGGTGCCAAGAAAAATGAATACAAAATGTTTAAATTAGGTGTAGGATACAGAGCTTGACTTACATTCTGTTTCTTTGTTACATGTCAGTAGTGGCCACTTCCTACTCTCAACGGCAAAGGAGGAGTGTGCAAAGGCATCAACAGCAAAACCAAACTGGGTGAGGTGATCGAGTTTCTATGGTTGCATGAAGTGTTGATGACATTATAAGACATGGGCTGGTACAGAGAATCCCCGTAGGTAACTGGGACACAGAGATCCTGAAAACAGGTCCCATTCTACTGCCCTGCTATTTCTGCTTTTGGAGAGGTGGAATATAATAAGTTTTCTTTCGTTCAGTCATGCATTTTTCTGTTCTGCACCTTTTTGGATGTAGCAGCAAAAATGCAAACCTTTAGAAACGTTTAGTTTGCTTTGGGCAGCAAACTGCTGCTTTTTGTAGCTCATTTATCAGTATTTTTAGGTGACTGGCCCTTCTCATGCAGATTGGCTTTTTCCACTGTTGACATGTAGAACATAGATTGTTTTTCCACACTGAGCTATCACAATGAGCGAAAGCGATGAGCATATTTGTAAGCCAAATCAGGCTCCCTGTTCTGCTCTGCCCTCCCTCTCCCCCCAAAGTAAGGTGGCCTTTGTGTTTCAAGGCAGAAGTGGCTATAGATCCTTGTTTACCACTGGACATCTGTCTGCTCACATGTGAAGTACACTAATGAAAACATGGCAGGGTTTTATTATTAATTGTACAGTTTAGGCTTTGCTTTTAAAGCCTCAGCTCACACTGCTAAATGAATATGTGAGACAACCAGGTTTTGTGTGGGGAAAAATAAAAAGTAAAAGGGTATATTAAAAAGTGCAAGCTGAAATTTTTTGTTCCCGTGGATGAAGACAGAAGTTTCAAAAGCCCTGGTAAGTTTAGTGAGTTTCAATGAGCTGTCTAGCCCTCCTGAATTTTGACCTTAAAATCAGGTAACATTGCAGCTATTTCCAGATGAGCTGTGCTTTGATTTATGAACTTAAAGGAATTAAAACAGAAACATTCTGCTTGCAAATGGGAATGTCCATCTGTAGTTGTCATTGACATATACAAATCACACATTTAGTCGGTAGGTACCTTTCTGCAACACTAGTGCATTCAGATTAATAGGGACTTGAAGTTAGTGCATAGTAGAATGCACGGCTTTGTAGCAGTAATTAAGTTTAGACTTCCCTGTCAGATGTCAGACCCTTGACATGCTGGTTTGTGCTTGCCAGTTCTTTGTATTTCTGTTTAGCAGTATCATGGGCTTTAAAATGCACGGTGACACTTATGACATTTCGGATGTCACTCCCTGCTGCCTCAAGCAACGGATTTCTAACATCCGTTGGCTATTACAGGATTTTCATGTGCTTATGGATTCCCAGGACAATCCTTTTTACTTGAGATAGGATGAGAAATGCAAATGAACTCTTGAACAGGAGTGCTGAGGAGAGTGGATCAGCTTTCACTGAAAAGGCAGTTCTGGCAGGGCTGTCAATAACTAGATACACTGCAAATATCCATGTTATTTAGGCTTCTTTTCAGACCTCTGCCAGTGGGGCTCAAACCAAACCTGCAGTTCTGGAACCAAACCTCATGCAAATAACTAGATTAGTGATGTTACCTGGTGATCAGAGAGCTACCTAGGCCATGAAACAGTTCTATGTCCTTCTTAGAGACAAAATCCTGGATATCAGTGGAGGAATGGTTTTAATTAGAGTAGATAGTTACCCTCAAACTCATTTTCCTTAGGGGTTCATCTGACTCAATATTGGGAATTTGGGAACCTTGTTGTAAGAAGCATGTTTTAAATTGCAGTATTTCTGGTCAAGTAGATTGTTAGTCAAAAAATCAGTCTGCAAAGAATTTTGTGTATGTATGTTGGATACTGTGAGTCTTAGAGTAAGAGAGTGCCAGTGCAGGCAGAAGTTAATTACTGGTAAAACACAATCAAGAACCTTTTTTTTCCCTTCAGGGGAAAGAAATGTCAAAAGGGAGCAAGTGTGTTCCTATTCTAGAAGCAGCAGCATAGGCAGATGTTCCTTAATGACTCTTATGTGAAGCAGCTGAAAATGTTACACACTCCGACTGCTTATCACCACCAGTCACCAGGAGGTTTATTGCCCCTCGGCTCAGTCAGCAGGATAGAAAATATGAACATTATTTAATAAGCTTAAGTGGAAAATCAACCAGATAAGCAAAACCCTCTTTCATGACTTATTTAAGGACGGATGTCTGACTTCTGCACTGAATCGTATGAGAGATATGCTCCTATTCAGTTCTGTTAGTTTCTCTCTGTGGGTGCAAATTTACTGAAGGATTAGTAAGTGCCCTGGTATGTATGTGAGCCAGTGTTTTGCAGCATGGCTGTATGTTAGATCTTTTAACCTTTCCTGTTTTATTTGATATTTTAAAAAATGGCTAATAGGTTTAGGAATGTAATACAATTAAATTCTAATGGCTTACTCTGGAAGCACCTATCAGCTGAGCAACTGTAATGGCACTCCTGTTGTCTACTCATGTTTCTAGTTGAAATATGTTGCCTTTTTCACATAGTTTAAGCTAAGTTTATTGACCTTATTTACTGTGATGTGTTGACAGTACTCAATAACCAATGCTTACAGTGGCTCAGCTGATGTGCAGTTAGTTGTTATGCTACCAGAGCTCTCCTGAGTGCTTGAGGCTTTTTGATCTCAGTTCTCTAGAGAGGTATTCAGTATTCTACAGAAATGAAGCAAAATGGAACAGCATAAAAACTAGGATCACGCTTTTGGAGCGACAATATTTTTCCTTTAGGCAAGGAATTTGAAAACTGGTTTCCATGTAGGCAAAAAGAGAGAATCTTTTTATAAAGCTGCTTAAATTATGTACTAACAAGACTAACAAAGCCAGCTGGCAATATCCCCATTTGTTTTCATTATTTTTATGTACAATTTTCTATCAGGATTTCAAAGCTAGCATTGTTTTTGCCTACCATCTGACAAAAATATGCAGACTAAGATTTCTTAACTTTCTTTCTTACAGAACTAAAAGGGAAATCCTGGATCATAAAATCCATGTGCAATCTCATATAAATATGTTGATTGCCTAGTCAAAAGCAGTATTAAAGCCACTATTTCTATTAGGAAGAAACCCACAATCTAGAAATTGTCATTTAAATTAATTCAAGGTATAAGAATGACATGTAGATATTGGAATTACCTGCTTACCATACAAATTTGTCACTGATTATACCAAATTTGCAGAAAATCTGACAGCCTTGCTAATAGACAATTCAAAGCTACTTTATAATGGAAACTACATACTAAATTCAAATCACTTTTTCAAGGAACTGTAGTTAATATTTGTATACAAAATGTGCATTTTATTAATATGCGCATTACAGGCAATAGGTAATAAGATATCTAGTGATTCATTAATTGCACAAAATAAAATTTCAAGCTTATAATTTTTTTCATGTTCTGTCTTTTCTTCATGGGTAGTGTATAAAAGTACCCTTTTCAGTGACATTATAACTGTACCCTTATCATTTTCTTTAACCAGTATGTAGATGCCAGTATTTTACAACTGAGAAAATTACACCCAAGTTAGAAGTCAATGCCAATTTAGCTTAAGACATTCTCACTTAAGTATCTCAAGCTGTGTATTTAGGCTTTTGAGCACTTCAGCTTTGTGTATGGTATGTAAAATACTTTTTTCCATAAAGTATCTTGTTTGTTTTTCCCCAATGTCACGTCTTCATTAGGTAAAATAGTATTTATGTTTTATTAAAACAGCTGTTACACTGAGGTAGAACTACCTTTGTTGCCACCTCCACAGACAGATCTTAAACACATTAGCTATCTCACTGTAACAGTTCACTTGTTTTTCCTGCCCATACACAACTGGACTGTCTCTATGTGGTGCTGAACACCACTTAAGCTGTGCTTTTAGCAGGAACAGATAGGCATGTGAGGTTTTCTTGCTTGTGCTTAAAGCCATCGGGGAGTGTGTGAATGTAATTAGTCCAGTATAAAGACTGGGTTAATTTATCCTGCCTCCCAGTGGGGCACAGTAACTCGGGCTTGGGTGTGCCAGTTAAGACTTGGGATTTTACTTAATGTATATTCACTTGTCTTCCAAAGGACTTGGAGACAGCAGAACACAAATAACCCTTTACTGAGGAAATACTGCCTTTATTTCATAAAAAAACTATGAACTGACTGTTTTCAAAGAGGGATTTTTTTCTTTAGTTAATGACCTTGGTGAAATTCATCTGAAGTAAGACTGTACCTTTTTAACGTAGTTGTCGTTCAGAACTTTGCATGACTTGACCTTTAGGCACTTAAACACTGTTTTAACTTAAAACGGGTTACTACCTGAGAAGTCTTCTGTTTTAATCATCTTTGGAAGCACTGCATTTGGTTGTGACTATGCACTGACATTTAGAGGGTTATGTAAGAGCTAACTCTAGATGTAAATGTGAGATTACAGTTAAATATTTTGCTGGTTTCATTCAGGAGCAGAGAACTACTGGAATTTGATAACCAGACTGTTAAGAACTATAGCTAGTACTTTAAAATTTTTTCACAGTGTTTAAATGTTTTTACTAAGATGCTGATATACCTTAGTATTTCATAAACATAATGAATTGTCTCAAAACTACAGGACATTGCAATGCAACTACAGCGCATTGCCACTACACTCTTGGCAAGTCACCTTACAGTCCTTGTCCCCTGATTTTTGAGATGAGGAGTGTGTATTGTAGAGCGGTACAGCGCCCTGCCCACTTGTGCACCCAGATGTGTCAGTGCAGTCAGGGTGTGGCTGGGGAGTATAGTCAAGTGGGAGTAGTGACAAGTGCCTCTTGGTTGTCCAGTGCAGTCATTGTTCACAATAGAAACATGATGCTGTCAGAGACTTGTGGGGCTTAAGGCTTTAAATTTTAATGCTTAAAAATTAAAAATTAAAGCATAATTAAAAGTTAGTGTAAGCATTAATATTTGGGCTAGCCTATTATCATATAATCATAAAATCACAGAATGGTTTGGGTTGGAAGGGACCCTTAAAGATCATCTAATCTAGTCCAACCTTCCTGCAATGAGCGGAGACATCTTCAACTAGATCAGGTCACTCAGAGACCTGTTCTGTTTATTCAAACCAATTTAAATTTCCCAGTTTCCACTTTTTCTGATGAGAAGTGGTGGTTACATTTTTCTTGGGTTTGTGATCATCAATGCAATCCCAGGAGGTGTCCAGCATATGCTTAGTATGCATATGCTTAATAATAATGTCTTCCTGAAATGAGAATGTGAATGGTGGCTGTATTGAGTGTAGCTCCATTTTACTATTACGAGTATTTGGGTAAAAATTACATGGGTGCATGAGTAATAGTGTAGTATTATGTTGTGCATTATTATGTAGCCCTTTAACTGCACAATAATATGTTGATTCTGACTTGTATGATACTACTTTGAAAGGGAGGAGAGAAACTGAAAGAAAAATATCTTTTAAAAAACACTGTATGCTGAGGTCCATCTGAGCCAGTAGCTTGTCTCTGATGGTGCCCAGAGAGTTATAGGAATATGGCATTCTTCTAGTGCACTTGCGTAAAGTATTCTCCCTGCCTCCTGCGAGTTTCCAGAGACTGCCAAAGTATCTTTGTACTTAATAGCCCTGACTGGATTTTTCTTCAATAAATTTGTCCAATCATTTTTTGAATCCATATGACCTTTTATTGTTACAGACTACTGTGACAGGACGTCTGGACTTAGTTGAATATAACATGATATACTATCTTCGATTTATTTTAACCTGCCACCTTCTAGCTGTTTTGTAGTTTGTATATTAAAAAAGATGATGAGTAATCATTTGGCATTTATCTTCTCCATTATACTTTTGACTGTAGAGATGGCAAGGATGAGGTTCTGTTTGAGATTAGGATACTTTAATTTAGCATTCTTCATCTGTACTGTACATCCAAGCTGCCAATGAAATCAGTGAAACCTAGAGAGTAATTCAGTAGACCAACCATTAGGGACTGAACTAAATTTCATGAACTGTCTAAAACTAATGTCATTTGAGATTTGAGCATAATCTGCCTAGTTCCAGAAAACCATAGTTATCCTGCAAAGCCTGTGACATATTTGTCAACTCCTGTGTGGATGTTTCTGTTGCCTGTGGCATCTTAAATGGCACCAGATCTCTGAGATTAGGCAAGCGAGTCGGGACATTGGTGTCCGCCTCGGTGGGCTGAATTGCTCTCAGGTCTCTGTTATCTTCACTGACTGGATCTCTGGTGATAGACTATAATGGGAGTTTACACAAACGTCATACCAGTGAACACCTAAATTCCAGTATTTTAATCTCTAACAAAGTTATCTTGTGTTTGCTCCTTAGCCGTGTCTCTTTCAGAGTTGGAGGCATGCTTTATTGTGTTACTTCTTGAGTGGAAGCTTTTATCATGATTAATTTTTTTTTGTTGTTGCTTTTTAATATACCTTTTGTTCAGTTCAATTAGACTCTGCTTAAGGCGAGGGGGGCGTAACTGCATACTGTATGCAAGATGTGGGTGAATCATAGACTTCTGATTGTGATATAGAAAGTTTTTTTCATTTGTTCTGCATTTGTTGCTTAGGAGTCCCGTTATCCAACTGGCTGACTGCTGTATTCATTGTATATTTTATAGTTCCAACATTTCTTTCGTAAGCAATTTCAGATTCTGTCAGTGTGTATGAAAAATTTAGATTTTCTCCTTTAAAGTACATTATATCACATTTATCTGTGTAGAACTTTATCTGTCTTTTTACCACTGTGTTTGTGAGGTCCTTCTGCAACTCCTGTAGTCAACTATCACTTTTGATAGTAATTTATTTTCAAAATTTTAATGAATGTATTCAGTAGGATAGCTGCTTGTACAGCGCTCTAGAGACTCTACTCATGATCTGTATTCTGAAACTGACTATTCTCTCTGAGTAGAGAATATATTTAGCCATAACAAAATAAGAGTACGGACTGCACATTATTAGGATGAGAAAACTGCAAGGCAATTGAAATCTCCACAGCCCCTGAAATACTGTGCTTTTCTGTTTTAAAAGTGTATGCATAATAAACTGGGAAGAAAAAAGCGTCAACCCTTTAACACACTTTTACATGTGTTCCCATGGTTGAATTTGCTTACAGGAGCAAAGAACTCAAATTTTGGTGCCTGCAGTAGCAGAAACTGGTATTATTAATTCATGGATACCCGAGGGTTTTGATGGTTTCTTTTCTTAATTAGCAAAGTATGTAGAACATATAAAGAAATCTTTTTAAATTTTAAAAATTGCTCTATCAGAATTTCACCTGCAGACTACACTAGAGTAAGAATTTGGTTTGAATCTGTGTAATGCTTTATTCTGAATTAGGAAGAAACAGGCCTTATTTTATCTGTGCTTGTCACAGATCTACATCAAAGGCAAAACCTTCAATAAACTGTGTTTTAAGTAAATTTTAATATTTATCTCCACAAAAAGGTGTATTTGATTGGGAAAATCTGTTTCACCCTTGGCTGTAATTAAATCAATGATTCTACAGTTTATATTTGCAAGATTTCCAAATTCTACTGTATTTAAAGTAAGGAAATACTTTGAAAAACAGGAATCAAGTGAGAACTTACTTGATGAATTTGTTTACTGCATGTATTGTAAAATTGGACAATACTGCCTTATCATAATCTGTAACAAGAATTTAAAAGATATTTTATAAGGATAAAGTTTCAAATAAGTATCTGGACTCCTCAAAAAAAACGCCAACCATTTGAAAGCACTGAAAGTATGTCTGCAATTTTAGACTCATTAAAGATCTTCAGAAACCTGGGATTTAATGAAACATTTTCACAAAATTGTGTGTTAATTTGGCAATTGAATTCTGTCACCACTGTATTTAGATCTGGTTAATGAGATGCATTACATATTTTTGAAGCACAGTAGAGATCAAACTTCTGGGATATAAACCTATCAATCTCTGCTATAAGTTCTAGATATGTAACGAAAAACAGACAGCTAAATTATCAGTGAATTGCATGGAAATAAGGCCTTTTTATTCCTTCTATTTACACAGAATTGTTGACTTCATTTCTGCACTAAAAATTCACCTGGACTACAGTGACCTTAAAATGGACAGACAGAGAGCATAGATATAAATGCGGCTAGCATCAAACTAATCTTCTCTTTCTTGCATGTTGTCTGTCTGAAAGAGCTTCGTAAGATGGATTTGAACTCATCCAAGATTGTAAAAGCCAAAAATTTATTGGTTTTTGAGATCTTAAGGAGTTATGCAAGAGTTGCACCGAGACACAGATTACAAAAGGTAAACAGGAAGGGCTCTCATATGAAACAGTTTGGCCCTTCTGCTTGTCTGCATATGTGTGTGTGCGTTGATTTACTTTGTCAGTGATTTAGCATAATCTTTTAGTGTTTTCATCTAGTTCTGTTGTTTTAAATAGACAGAAATTTTGCCTAATTTAACTTATACTGAAAAATGATGTGGTCTTCTCTGACAGCATTTGAGTACGGGTTAACTTGATAAAGATGCTTAGGATGAATTTGATTCATCTCAGGGAGAACAAAGAGACAGAAATATATTTAATGTAAATGTCATGCTGACTGATTTTATTTATTCTAGTTTTTAGTTGCATACAAAATCTACAAAAAATAATAGTGCTTTTTGAGACATAACTTTTGCAGAATTATTTCAAAGTTATGTAGAAAAGGGTTTTGACAGAGAAGATAGAACATGACTTAGAAACTGTAAACAAAAGGTTTATTACATGTTGTAGGGAGGCAGATGCTACAAAGATCTGGTTTAAAGCTTGCAATATTTCACATATTAATTAATGATCCAGAAGTAAAAATAAATAACATATTAAAATTAACAGATTATACTAATTCAAAGGGAATCATAAACACCTAAACAAGAAGGAAAGAAAAAAGGAATGTAGATGGAAGACATAATGAACTGCATTCTGTTTGGAAAAATGTTTGTTGTCCCAAAATCCTGTGTAAAAGCAGATGTGCATAGTGTCTGAATGCCCAATATCTGTTTTAGTTTGTAAAGCGCTGGGAAAACAACATGAAGTGGACATACAGAAAGAAAGACAATATGAAGTGAGACATTAGTGCAGGATAGAGAGAAACCTCAGAGAACAGAGGAACAGGAAAATGATTCAGTTTCAGCCTCTGAGATTTAAAACTTGTCTCTTCCCTCTGTATGGGACTCTGTCTCAGCTCTACAGAAGAGGGAGGAGCTAGGAAGTTGGGTATGCAGAAGAAACAATAACAAAACAACCAAACATCTGAAGCAATTTGCTTCCATTATGTGATTTAGACACCTGTATTGGAAAGGGAAACATTGTCCTTTGGAGGCACCTGTCTTTCTCCATTAACTAACCGAGATCAGATGTGTGATGATGAAATGGATGATGTTAGGTGAGATCAATCCTGTCTCTTATATGCAGGAAACATCCTTCTGAAAATTAAACGTGTAGGGTTTTTCTCATCCTTTCCTTGCAACAATTACTAGTGGCCTCCTCTGACCTCCTTCTATGATAGCTGTGTTTCAGAACAACCAGTTTCTCTCAAAATTTCCGTGTCAGGACTGGAGGAATCTTTAATATTTCCATGACTGTCTAGGAAGAGCTATTTCTTGAGATGCTGAGGAGACACTGCTTAAACCAGAGTCATAGCAGGTGGATTTGTGACCAGTGTAGAGAGAAGGGATCAAAGCTGAGTAGATTTTACAGAACAGTTCCAGAAGAAATTTCAGTAATAAACTGCGTATGAGTTTCCCAGCAGATGAGTCTCTGTCTAGAATTAACATTTGTGATTCTACAGTATATATTTGTTTTGCTGAAATTTTTGGGATGCAGTATTGGTGCCTTTTTTAGCACCTGCTCTGCTTGTGGAAACATTATTGCAATATAGTTTTACTTTCCTGATTCTTAAGTTGCCTGGCAGTTATTCTGCTTAGTTTATTAGAAACTATAAAATACAAATGAGGGACAGCTGGATGTCTCTTCAGTAAAATTTAGGCCAGGGCTAATTTTATGTTTGACTGCACTTGAGAGATTGAGTGCAATACACATGCCACTAAACTAAGGTTTTCTGTGTTCCATATTGCACCGCACTAGGCAGAAAAAAAAAAAGTAAAAAATGGGAATGAAGAAATGTGCCTGTGGAATTTCCTTTTATAAAACTGAAACTAAAAGAGGAAAAAAACAAAGGGAGAGGCAGAAAGAGGCAAAAAAAATGCCAAAAGGGATTAGAAACCTGTAGACATTTTATGCTTATAGTTTCTTGATACGTTTTAGTATCTCAGTGTATTTTTGGACTGACTGTAATACATGGTACTGGTAGTGAAAAGGGCAATATGTTAAATTTTAAGAATGTAAGAACAGCTTTCCCTCTTGTAATCTGAATCTCTAGATAAGGAAAACCATGAATACTATGGATCTGTGGGACTTTCAGGAGGGTGACACACTGCATGGTGAACTTCTGCCCAAGAAACAGGAGATCATCTAAACACAAGTTGATTTCATGCAGAGTCATCAGCAAGCTCTGTGCTGCGCTCCCCTCCCACCCCTCCAGGATCTGAAAGGCTTTATTAAAGTGGTTGGAGCAATGGATGAAAGGATTTAGATTGACCCTGCACTAAATGAGAATCTCCTGAAGCAAAATCATTTTTAGGTACAGTAATTGGTATTCATTCTAGTGCAGGACACAAGGGATGCAGCTTTTCTGAAGCCTGAGGAGCTATGGAAACCAGCTTGCGTTGTTGTGGCCAACACAAGTGAGAGCTGATGGAGGTTCCTGAACTTGAGCTAAGGCTATGTCAAGCCAGTTGCATGTGTTTACAGCATGATCCTGGGACTTCTGATCTGGCTTTTTGTAGAACTTGCGTCCTCAAAGCTTATTAGTTTCTGGTTATAGTTTCCAGAGCTAAAAGCAGATGTACTGTTTTCAGCAAGAAGCTGGCCCTGAGCTGTAGCTGGGTTCTCAGCTCTGACTTTGAGTGCATGAATGCCATTGAACATAAGTTGGACCTGAACTATTTGCATTTCTGATTTTGTTAATTTGTTATCTATGCCCACTACACAGGGACAGATAGAAGTATGAGGGCTGAGAAATTTTGGAAAAATATTTTTAGTAACTTGCTGACAGTGAAAGTCTTGAAATAATCTATTTTTATTTTTTTATACATGACAGTCAATACTGTGTTGGTCTGTGCTGATTCAAGGTAATTTTAATATACTGTCAGAGTGACTCGATAAATGATCCATGAACTGTACATACTTCTTGTACTTTATAGCATTTTTTTCTAATGAATGGAATGGTAATAGGCTATGTAATCTGAAAGCTCACAAAAGAAACTTCTGGTATTTCTTCCCACAACTTCATGTTTTGAAAACAGCTATTTTCAGCTGGAGCTGAGCTTTCATTTCAGAGGAAAATAAATTACTTTAGCATGTGTTTTTGCAAGGTGCTGAAGGCACACCTGGAAGACTAAAAAAACAGAAGGCAAATTTAAAACAAAAAGCTTAAAAATATAAAAAAAATTCCTTGTGATTTTAAAGATATTTTTGTAATTTTAGGTTCTGAAACACTTCTGGATGTTTGGAGTGCCAGTTTTTTCAGGCTTCTTATATAAACACATAAATGGGTAATGTTATCAGCAGTTGCTGCAACTATTTGGATGAATAAAATTACTCTTGTGCCTTCACAAAGCCACAGAGGACACAAGGAGAGATATGAGACTTAGTTCATGAGGTCCCTGATCGTATGTTACAAGGGTATCATGTAGTTGAAATCAGCATAGGTGTAATATTGGATCAGCACTGTAGCTAATCATAGCCTAGGCCTGTACTTTAATTGAAAGACATTCTTCCATATTCAGTGTTAGAAAGAACAAAAGATACTTATTAAATCATTAATTAATAAATTGTGGGAGTTGGTTTTATTTTCTAATCTGTGTAGTTACAGTGACAGAGGAGGCTAAGGGATATAGAGCCATTTCTTTCAGTAACTAAACTTACTTTTAATAAATTCTCTGTCCTTTGCTTTAAAAGAGGTGCTTATAAGGCTGACATGTTTAGATACCTCACTCTGCTCTGGTCTGCTTAGGAAGTAAACAAGACAGAATTCATAGAAACAAATTCACCTGCTAGTGAAGAGAAGATACTACTGCTACTAGTGAAAAGGAGACCATGTGGTCACCTGGCCTCAGTGAGCCTCTAGAAAGCTAAATAGCAATCGAAACTTGTCTCGTTCTCTGCTTTGTTTAGGGTGCTGCCAGGAGTACCCCGTTTGGCCCCCCCCTCCAGGGCCTTTTCTCATTCTTATGTTTTGTTTTTTTTTTTTTCTTTTAGCCCTTTCTCCGTCAGGAAAGATTTGTGCCCACTAGCTTGGACTTGAAGGAAGAACACTTATGATCTTTTGCCTTTCTTTGATTCTTCTTATCATCCTCACTCCTCACCTTCCATACCAAACTGTCTCACTTCTTATTCAGCTAGTAAAGCAACCTACTAGAACCATTTTTTCGTTATGATAGGTTCCCACAAGAGTTTAACACTACTGTAGGAAGATAGAACAGTATTTTTTTGGTTTGAATGCTTTAGCTTTGTCTTCACTGATGAGGTGCAGTTGAATGTTTTCTTTTTTGTTATTTTATGTCACTATAAGGAAAATGAGAAGGGGAATGCCATCTAGATTTAAAGTATTTGGAGGATAAAATAGGACTAATACGATGTGTTCATATTCACTGCAATGTTAATGTTCAAGTGTATTTGTGTAATGGTGTTTTCACCAACCTGTGGTATTACTTGCAGTTGCTGTAAAATTAGTACAATGTTTCCCAATACATTCAATTTTGGAGAACTGTAAGGAGGCAGCAACCATTGGTATTGTACTAGTAACTCAGTAAAGTAGCACGCTCTTCATTTGAAAGCAGTTCTGTCTGTATTGTCAAACTGATCAATTTTAGAGCTGCTTTTAAAAATCTGTTTATCAACCCAACTGTTAAGAGGTTCATACCACATTAGCCAGCAGTATGTACACTCACAAAGTACAGATGCTGAAATAATTTTTCAGTATTTTTCCTTCCAGCACATAAAGTCCCAGATTCATCTCACATAACTCCAGTCTTTTAAATGAGGTATCTGGAATAGGAATATATTAGCTATATTCAGTAAGGAGTGAAAGGCATGTGTGAGGGGATTAAATTTCATAAAGTACAGAGCAGCAGCCCTCTAAAAATTAAATCTGTTAAGAAGTTTAGAGATACTGAGGAATCAGTTTCAGTACTCGAAGATTAAATTTAAGGGCATGCATTTTCAAGTCAAAATTACTCATTGTGGCGCCAGCCACTATAGAACAGAATTGTAGGAATAATAGAGCAGGGAGGCCAGTTTCTTCCATTCTTTTAGATAACTCCCTTAAGAAGTTGATGATCATCTAATGCTCAGTGGAATCCGGGAAATTTCTGTGATAGAGTCAGACTTTAGAGGAACCCATATTCCACCATCAGCCTGAACACAACATAATATGAGACAGGCAGCGCTGATTTACTAGACAGATTAATCATTAGGAGTGGAAGTCTTTGAGTCACGAAGGCTGGATGTTCATCTCTGGGGGAATGAAACATAGAAATGTGATCATCAACAGCTGACCTAGTTAACTGAAGAGTTGCCCAGACTAATTACTGGTCATTCTAAACTTGTGGACAAAATTGATCTTCTCCTTGCAGTTTGTATGTCTGTCTCCTGAACAGTTAAGAAAGGTTCATAGAATGATTTTAGTTAGTGGGGAGAAGGAATCTGCTTGGTATCCTGCAATTATTTCTGTTTCAAAGGAAAAATGTTTTAAAAATAACAGAGAAGAATTAGCAGCATGTAACCTAAGGCCCAAAAATATACATATCTAAATGTAGACAATGAGTTCATGTCTGCTTGTCTTCTGAAATATGATGCTGTTACTGTCTTTTGTCACATATTTATCCAGAAATGTGTTCAGACGATGTTTAGCATTTGTGACTTCTTAAGATTTCTGTACTTAATTCATTACTGACGGGGAGAAAGCTGAATACACACAAGGTGTATGTGTGAAAATTTAAATTCTGAAATTGAGTATGTTGTTCATGTACAGATAGCACAAAGAATGGTTAGATGTAGCTAAGCGAATTCAGTAATTCTGGAGACATCCTCAGGGCTTATACAACACAGACTACAGACTTGTGACACTTATTGTTGTCAAGATGCCTGCCGGTCTCTCAGTTGAGGCTTTCCCTGAAGAAATATTGATGATTACAGGGCCAAAATTCTAGTATATTCACAGAATTAGTTGTGACCTTCCTTCTGTATTTATGTGTGTACTGAAGACTATTATTTTCTCAAACATTGCCTAGGAATCTTTTGATTAACCTCTGTGGGCTCAGGCCAGACTGAAAGTATCTGTCATACGTTGTGCAGAAATTCCAAGTCTAGTTTTGTAGAGCAGTAACTTCTCTCTGAAAAAAACCCCAGCCAGCCAAACAAGTTAATACACGTTGTGTTGTTCCCCTTGAGTTAGATACCTATGCCCAGTAGAAACTGGATTAGGCTTCATGTATCCTAACAGGGGCCTGAAAAGACAAGCAGATGTCTTTTCAAGGCAGTTACTATGTTTTGCAGTTATGTATAACTGTCTTGTAAGCTTAACATGCACATTTACCAGTTTTGACTCTGAACTCTTCATTTCAGTCTGCTGAAATGTGGGCTTCTAATAACATTTTCTTTTCAAAACAACAGTAGTGTGCTTGTACAACAGCTTCTGTGAGAGGTCTTTATCATGGGTAATGGGCGAAGCCTGCTTGGGGTAATAATTCGTCTTAGGGTTATGAGAATTGTTATTCTGCATTTTGTAGAAGGAGATAAAACATCAAAAGGTTTAAATCAATTTTGTTGAAAAAAATGCTTACTGTCATCAGAGGGTCACTCAAATCTGCTAAAACCTATTTTCTGAGGTTTATAGCTGTTACTGAAGTGAGGAAAAAAAACCATTGCCTGAACACTTCTCAGAATCAAGGCAAAAGGTGCTTGCAGTCGAGTAATACCCATCTTGAAATGCTGACCAAGCTAACTTGCCAGGCATATGGCTTCCTGAAGCACATTTTCAGTGATGTTTTGGTTTGAGTCAGGAGTGTGAAATTTAGTCCTCCTTACAAACTTTCATTTACATCCCAGAGTGATTTTGGTCCACATCAACTGGATGTCAGGACTCCAGTTTTCACTCTCAGATCTGCTACTGCGGGTCCCCAGCATTTGCTGATGCTAAAGGCAACATGGCAGGTAGTCCTTCTGCCCTGGAGGCCAGGTGAACTGGACTACAAATACGGAGTGAGTTAGTTAGAGAAGGGGCCCTATTTCATTCCTTGTATCAGAGATCAAACTAGGGGCATGAAGTGACAACTTGCCAAGAGTAAAGAAGGTAATTGCTGACGAAAAGTGAAAAAAAAAAAAATTGCTTCCCACAGTATTGTCTTTCATTCCTATAAGGTTTTGCAGTTTATAACTGTCCCTTCTGTTCTAGTGAAAAAAACAACACCACAAAGAAACAACAAAAAAATTAAACTGCAGCAGTAATTCTCTTTTAGCATTTAACACCTTGATAAATATAGTAACTGAATTCGTGACTACCATTTACCATATATTTCAATTTCCTATTATTTTTCTTGTTCTGTAGGTGATATATGCCCTGAACATTAAGAATGATGAACATGAGGCTAGTATACAGGCTCTGAGAGAGGCTCATGAAGAAGAAATTCAGCACATTCTTGCTGAGACAAGGGAAACAATTTTCCAATGCAAAAGCAAGGTTGAAGAAGAACAATTGCTGAGAAAACGTATTCAGGCCCTTGAAATTGCAGTAGAACAACACAAGAGACTAAAGGAAGAAGCCTTGGCAGAGTTAGCATTGTGCAAGCAGCAGGCGGAAGAGAGGGAGCCGACAACAGAAGCGAAAAAGGCACTGAAGGTCCTTTCTATGGACACAGTAGATGCCAATGCAGACTTTCAAAACAAGCTTCTACATTTAAATCAGGAGTCTGATGGACTGCTGAATGAATACAAAGCATCTAGGAGAGAAAATGTAGATAAAAAAGTAATTTTAGATGAAAAATACAGTGTGAAAGGACAAGATCTAACAAATGAGATGGAAAGCCTGAAGAGTGAGAACCAGAGAGCAACTGAAGAATATGCTCAGAAAACAAGCAAACTTCAAGCCTCTTATGAGAGAGAAAAAGAGAATTTGAAAAAGGCTATGCAGCAACCCATGATAGCTGAAACGAACAGTTGTGAGCAAAGAGAAGTGGAGCAGAGAAAGAGCTCAGAGGCTGAGGACGGTCTTTTACTGCAGCAGGTAAAGAAGCTGGAGGCAGACCTGGAGGAGAAAAGACAGAAGATAAATGAGAGGAAGAAGCATTCCCAGAAGCTGAAGGAGAGAATACAGGTAGAGTATGAGACTGTGATCCCTATCTCTGCCTAGAAAAGTGCAAATTATAAATTCTTTGAATTTCAGGAGAGGAGGGGTCTTTTGAATATCATATTGAGTCAAATGCTTTATAAGGGCTAAAGCAGTTTTAGAGGCTTAGAAGAGAAGTAGGAGGGATATGAGAGAGACTAACTCATTAGGAGAACTCTTTGAGCACTAGACTTTGTATTCTCTGAGGGAGGGTTGAAGTAAAATTTGTCTGTTGACTGAACAGAGCTTTACCTTTCCTGCCCAGAAATGTGGAGAGAACAGCAAGCAGGCACTAATGCTAGCAATGAGTGTTTACAGAGTACATTCTCCTTTTCCCATGTGGTTGCCAACAGCTCATTGCATGGATATGAACAGGGTTAGATAAGATACCTGAGCTGGCAGGTTAGGAATCAATTACTTTATATTGTATGACTCTTGCAACAGTGGCTTGTACCAAGTGGCATTTAATGAAGTGTCTGTTACACCTGTGAAGTTTTATGTGCTTAGCCATGAGACTTTTGCCATTAGTTCTCACCTCTCACTTTGCCTGTCTACCCTAGCTGGTGTATATCTCATACATTTGCAGCACAGCTCTGCAGGCTCTTTCTGCTTAGTTGCATTGTGTCAGATGCTGTTTCAGTGGTTGGCACATCGTGGGCAATCTGCCAGTCAGCTGCATTTGGTACATAAGGTCAGGGTGTGAGAGAGAGACACATGAACTATGCTGAAGCCAAAGCACCCAGCCATGCTCTGTGCCCCACAGTTCCACTTCCTTCTAATACTATTGGTCTTTCCCATCACGTAAACTCACCTACCAGACCTGTCCCCAGGCCTATGACAGCAATCTCGCATACTAGATAAGAAAACACCTTGAAGGTCTAGACTTGGAGAATTTCAGAATTGTTTCTTGATGGGAAATCAGATTTATCTCCTTTAGAGTCAGAGAACCCCAGAATCCTGTAGAGAGCAGGGTCACCCCAGTCAGCTGTGTTCCAAGACAGTTCTGACCCTTTTCACCATCTGCCCTCGCATCTTGCCTGTCAGCATCATTTTGCTGATTGTGCAGAGTTCTGGGCCTCTTCTTGGAGGATGTTCTTTGAGGGAGTTCAGCCTTCAATACAGTTGCTCTGTTTTTGTTTCACAGGATCAAAGGGTGAATTGAATATGCCTTCCCCAACATTATTCAGACTCCATTCTCTGTGTGTCGATCTACAGCAGAGCAGCCTCTATCTTCTGCAGAAGAGTGGAGAGAATATAATGAATGGCAGAGATGCAGTTAAGCATTCATTTTTTTAACATTGAGTCAGGGAAATCCGTAATATCTATTTCAATAAGGAAGAGTGTCCTGTCTCTGTACTCTGTAGAAGTTTGAAGGGATAGAGGAGAAGAGGGAAAGTAAGATCCGGATTTCTTGTGGGTACTTGAAGAAACATTCTGGAGAAATGAAGAATGAAGACATGAAAATTTATGCACATGGTTTACTGCTGTGATTTATTGTATGAAAAATGCAGTCCTTTGGTAATAAATAATGTAAAACATGATAGGAACTAGAAATAAGAAGGTGGCGTCATTAGCAATTTAATTTCTAAATTCAGTATCAGCTGGATAAACGTCAAATATTTTCTGAGGGGCATATGGTCAACTTGTACATTTCAAATCCTCTAAGTCTGTGGAATGAGGCCGATTTACATACCACCAGAGAACATTGCTGTGAATCTTTAAAGAGATAGCCTCAGATTAGGATAAATCTGGAAGAAGGAAAACTGTTAGATACAACGTCGTTTTCTGTTTCTTTCCAGTTTAAATAAAACGTAGAGGTTTCTCCTGTCTAAATTGGCTATTTCTGATGCCACCATTAAATGCTACCTTTTCTTCAGAATCCTGTGGACAATGGCAGACTGGGAAACAGGAACATTTCTTTGATCAGTAATACCTCTGTTCATTAGTAAATACTAACAAGAAAAGCTATTATAAGGCTTGAAAGATAAAATAACTTGTGCTTAAGCAAGGTAAATTTTCTGTTTTCTCCTTAGTGTATGCCAAGAGGTGAGAGACCTTTAGATGAAAGGTATCATATTTACTTACTTTACATTACAATTTCACGTTTATTATTATTACTGTGAAAGAGAGAATACAAAGGATGACTAGTCATTAAGCCTGATCTGCTCGGTCTAGTTTTGGAGGAATCTCGGCATATGTCAGAGCTAAAAGGAACAAGCTTACTTTGAAGTTTTCAACTACAGAGTGTTACATACATATTAGTTTTAACCCGTGAGGTTTTACTCAACGTTCATGTAGGAACAAGCAATTTTGTCTTGAGTGAATACTGCAGTATTGTGTTGGAAACTGAGACTAGAAACTCCAAAAACAGAACATTAAATACGATTCAAATTTTTACCTTTAGTTATGGACAGACAATTCCCAGCAAAGTCTGTAGGAGCTCATTTTTCTGCTTTTAAGCATCTGTATTATGGGTTATGTTACAAACTCTTATACTTCAGCAACTGGAAAAAAAACTGAGCTGATATTCATTAATTTTTAGCACAAGTTGTCATGAAATTAATGGAAGTATGTCCTGTTTCAAGTTGAGCATAATCTCAGACATCTTTTAGATGGTAACTCTTGATGAGTATTCACTTTACAATGATGCCTACATCTGAGGGAATAGCTCCACATTACAAATATGCTGGCAGCAGAAACAGTTTAAAGATGTGGAACAGCAAAAAATGCATTTAAATCAGCTCTGCAGGTGAAAGATTTATCATGGAACTGTGACAAAAGAGAAAATGAGCATTTATTTCAGGTGACAAAAAAAGAACATATGTGGTAAACATAGAAGTAATGTCATAGATATTTTAGGATTTGTAAGTGTAGCTTACGGGAACACAACAAGAAATCCTGGGTTTAAAAGTTACAATGAAAAATGTGGAGGAAGATCTAAGTGTAGTCAAGCAGAGAAATATACTTCAAGAGAAGGAGATCCTGGAAAAAGCAGGTAAGATGCTCACTAATGTCATTCTGAAGTATTTCCCTTGTTAGTAGTCACTCACATTGGGAATTCCACAAGTTATTTATGCTATTTTAAATGTAAATTTTGATACCACAGAACATATGGAAACTATATTGAATTCCCAAACCAAAGCTATTAATGAAGTAGATGAACTGAAACATCAAATAACACAGCTGCAGCAAATAACTTCTACCAGAGCTAGCACAAGAGTGGCTCTGAAGATGTCCAAGAGCTTAAACAGGTGGTTTACTTTCAAATATGCAAAGGCATGGCACACCAAAAGTACAGCGTTGTTTTTCTTTGAAGATTAACGGCTTTTGGGTTATTCTACGGCAGTCCATCCTGTAAGATTCCCAGATCTCTGACCTCATCCAGTGGAACTCTGACTCATGTTCATAACCTGAAGTACGTGAGTTGCTGCAATGACAGCAAAGAAACTACTGACATCCTTGAGCTAGACCAGGACAAAGTGTTCAACTTCTGCTGTAACCAGAACTTCAAAGAGAGCAAGGTCCCAGGTAGACTTTCTCTGTTGAGGTCAAGATGGCATACTGATTTATTTTTTTAAAAACAGAAAACAGTTTGTATGAAAAGCTATGCAGAAATAGTACCAGGAATAAACTCGGTACAATGAGGGATGTATGTCTGCCGAGAGTTTCCTGTGTACAATGTCTCCCCTTAAACAATTATCCAGCCCCAAATCTTTTCTATATTTTTTAGTTCTCCTAGAATATTGTTATACTAGCATTCTGGAATATTAGACCTCGTATCAGAGACGTAACAAAAGACAAATTGTCCTTTGTACTTTTTCACAGAACTAAGGTTGTCCTTGAGGAAGACTTGCATGGTTTAAAGTGAGTCAGACACCCAAACCCAAACCACAACAGCAAAAAAACCCCATCCCTAGACTGCAGAAGAGGCAGACAGCCCTGAGTCACTACGGTTCTACACTGTTAGCTAAAATAAAGCCAGTGTTTTTCAGTGGACTATATCCACCTAAATATCATATTCACTACAAAACAGACTACTGCCACCCCAGAATTCTACCCTGGTTTTGTCATATTATATAGCTAGTGTTTTACAGACTATGGAAACTGTAGCTATTTAAAAAGAGAGCATGAATAAAAGACACAGAGAACTTGCTTTGTAAAGGCAAGCTTCAGTCCCATAAGGAAAAGATTTGTCTGAAGGAACAGCTTTTAAAAGGGCTGGAAGATCTTGTAATGAAGCATACAGAGGAAATCAAGCCAGTCTAAAACTTTATGGAAGCTGAAAGAAGAAAATGCAGAAGGTAAGAATGTTCTTCTATTTATAGATGCTCTAATTCATCCGGTTTTAATCTTATTGGTCACAGTGACATCATTTAAATTATCCTCACTGGAGGCACTTTGAATTAACATAAAACGCAAGGATTTTCTCGCTACAGTCTTACTGGAAAAAAAAAAAAAAAGGAAAAAACAAGTAAAACTGATGTATTTCTGTGAAAAGCTCCACAGTCAGGAAGGTGAATTTATCCTTGATGTGATAAACTGCCTCCTTAGCAACACTTACCCTTGCATGCTTTGCATGTGACAGTTGGGGGTGATTAATACAAGGTCCCTCCTGAAGAAAAATGTATTATAGGTGTGTTCCAATTTCTGACTTCAATTTCCGTGGATTGCTGCTTTGAAATACCCAAATACATTGATTTAATGAAAATTTTGCGTTGTTTAGTCAGAGAATCTAGTTCTGCAAAGTGCTGGTAAATGGATTCAGAGTGCAGGTGTTACCAATGAAATGACAACTGGTCACAAACAAATACATGCATATATATGTCCTTATTTAACTTTAGTCAGAAGGAATGCCATCTTCTTGTGGATCCAGACAGGCTGAGCTGTGATTTTTGTTCTTGGTCTGTATTAGCAGCGTAAGCATTGGCTGAAGAGATTCTTCACAGAATTTCGCTTTCACGAGAACTGCTGTCTGTGGCTGAATCCTTTGGCTTCAGGAAATCTGCAATCTGTAACGTTACTGTGTGATAGGAACCTGAATGTGAGCCAAAATCTATTAAAATGGAGGAAAATCTTGAAACACATGTTTAGTTTTAAGCACATGCTTTAATGCTTAGTGAAGCTTACAACTCAGTGCATGCTCAAGTGGTTTGCCAGATTTGAGCATAAACTAAGGAGGAATTTAGTTTCTATCTCCTAATATACTTATGAGTTTGTCAGACACCTTCTAGACAAAAAAAAAAAAGATTATTAGAGCAGTTTGTACAATTGGACAACCAGACTACTGGTGAAGTGTTCTTTAGACCCTTCTTGGTGCTAAGAATGTACTCCTGCCCATTTTTCCTAGTGTTTATGCTGCTATACCTTTCCAAGTTCAACATTGACTTGAGAATAATCAAGTCGCTTGCTGGCAAGTTGTGAAGTCATAAAAAGCACGCAGCTCCTATCACTAAATGTTGAGCTTCATAGTACATGCTACATTTTGGAGACTAGGAGTTGGTTTAAGTGCTCGTCAGAAGAATTCTTTTCTGCGTATGAAACTCCCAAAGTTTATACATTTGTGCAATCTCATTTCTCAAAAAGGAACCTGTGTGAGTAAATTATTTTATCTGATTGTTTAAGTGCTCACGTTTGATCAGTACGTGAAGATGCAGCACTTCAGGGTACACAGTTACACTATCAGGTATAACTTTATCAAGAGGAATTTACCTTTTATATTGTATGTTCTTTTATGTGAATAAATTTGTACAGGTATACTTAAAATGACACCAGGCTGAAGCTCTTCATGTGAGTCAGATTAAATTTAAATATCAAACACGTTATACTTTGGTAAAAAAGGCATAATAGTAGGCATTTATTTCTTATAGGCAAGACATATTATTGCTTATAACCATCTGTTCTTATAGATTAATTAATTAAATCAGAAAAATATTGAGTTACTAAAACTACAAATTACAGTGTTTTTCATTGCTAGTGCTGTTGGTATCCTCTGAGGCAATTAAGGCCTGTAACAGCTGTTTGAGAGTATTATATCAACTTTCCAGGTAGAAAAATTCAGATCCAGAGAAGGAAGTCAATTGGCAGAGTTGCAGTGGGAATGCTGCAAACACCTGATCTACACGTTTTGATCAAAAAGACCATTATGTCCTGTCCTTTTCTTACAAATAGAACTAAAGCTAATTTCTCCCTTGCAATATGTCTCTGTGTTTGATTCCATCCTTTAACTGCTACCTAACTGTTATCCTGTTTTTAGACTGTGAAATGCTAATGTGTTCTCCTGTATTTAATTATGAGTTGCAAGGAATACATCGCTATTGACTGTGCTTCTGTTTCCTAATATCATGCCATCCTCCCAGTGATTAATGCTTTCTTAGTTTTTAGGTACTTTTTCTGTTATTTTCAATTCTTAAGTCATTCTGCTATAAAAATGGGGGCAGGAGGGTTGTAAGAAGAGGCTGTACAGGATGGAGGAGGTGTTAAATTGGGGTTTTTTCACTGTTTCCTCTGTTTGTGGTGTCTGAAAATAAGGTAGAATTTTTTTTTGAGTCAGCAAATTGTCACAAATAGGAAGAACAAGCAGCTTGTAATATATATCACTTCAGAACATTTCTAGAAGTTTCACATTCAGTCTTTCTACAATAAACGATTTCTCACATTTGCTACAAACAATATCTAGAAGCTCTTGATCACTGTCTTGCAAGCAGTATTATCATTGATTTTTCAGAAACTATTTCCAGCAATAAGGTGATAATATAGTCTTGAATTTTTAATTTTATAGTGTTTTTACTTCCTCACTGGGATTTTCTTTATGGATGCTAGAAGAGCATATAAACATCCTTTGATTCCCTTTTCCACTAACTGCCTGTTGGTTAATCATCTGGTTATTTGTATGGTCAATGTATATTTATGGTTTTTCAGATCTTGTGGGTGACTCTTGCATACTAAATTGTTTCTGAACACGAACACCACTCAAGGCAATATAGTCTGACTCTTCATGCTGTACAGTTTTCCACCTCAGGGGAGCTTTCAGTAGAAGATTAGGATTATGTGAGCTGTATTGTCTAACACTAGTGTTAGAAAGACCCAAACCAAACTATTAACACTTCTTTGATTGAATAATACATGAGTGGCATTAATAGACAGTAGCATGTATTACTGTGTAAACTTCTCTATTGTCTAGGTTAATGTAGAAGAAATGTCTTTCATGCTGCATGTGTTGTTGTAGCTATTGCATGTTTTTTTCTTTTTTTTTTTTTTTCCTTCAGGAGCTCCAGACACAGCTAGAGGAATTTAAAAGAAAGTCTGAGTGTGAACTAAAGCAACTAGAGAAAGAGAAAGAAGTCCTAACAGGGAAACTTCAAAACTCTTCACTTGAGGTAAACTGGGCATAAATGTGACCCAGTAATAAAAGGGCTCTTCATTTTTCCTCTCATCTGCAAGATTCTTGATTAAATTTTAGTCATATTTGCTGTGACTATCATTCAAGAAATGTACAAGGACTCTAGATAGAAATAACAGAAATTACTGATCCTGAACATCTATGAAGTTTTTAACAAGCGAATTTATTTTGATAAATTTCATATATCACTCTTTGGATGTATACTAAGGCTTTTTGGTGAGGAGTTTGACTGTATCACGGTTGGATGGTGACTCTGTTCATCTGTATGCAGGGCTAAGTGAGATTAGAATCTTCCTTGCAGCTCTTCTTGACTTTCTGATTTTTTAGTGTGTGTGTGGACATGTAAAAGGGCCTGCTTGCTTGCTTGCTTGCTCCCTTGAGCAAGAGAATTGAATGGAAAAAAGGTTGAATAGATTATTGTTTCTGTTCTGCCTGCTTAATTGTAAGGGTCGTAACTGAAGCAGATTGGCATGTTCAATCATTTAGTGAGTACGAGTAGTTAGGTATGCCTCCCTCTGTGCTCTCAATATCAGAAAACAAATGGAGATAGCAGTGTGACCCAGAAGTAGCTTTGAGGATGTCATAGCTTATGTACTGTTCCCCACTCAGTCATGATGCAAATCTGTGGACATGGATTAATCTGGAAATAAACACCTGAGATGCATTGGTATTAGATTATCCACAAAATTTTCCACATTAGTACATCTACCAAAATATTTATACAGGAAAGTGTCATTTGAAAAGCCTAACAGGTTGGATAAATAATTTTCTGCCAAAATAAAAGCAGAACCCCTACAAGGCAATTATTTACCCAGGTAAATAGTGCACCTTTAAAGTTTCTGACAACTGTGAATACACATTTTCTCCCTCTCAGGAGTTCCCCTTTTGTGTTGTTCAGTTCTTTTTGGCAAATGCAATCTATCTGCTTTAAAATTCTATGTATGGGATATTTCCTTCTCTTCAGTGTGATTATGTGAAGTTTTTGCCTATGAACGTTTTGAAACTTTTACCTCCTGGATAAGGTATAAAACAACTGCTTTAGGAGAACTGATATCAGTGCTCTAGTGAAAAGTTCTGATGCATTTATTTTTCTACCTAAAGTATATCATTACAGTTGGTACGTTTTTCCAAAGAACAATTAAATGATTTGAGATTGTGTATTCAGGGTGATGATGAGTGAATACACATGTTTTCACCATGAGGATCTGTCATCCATTTTTTCAGTTTTTTCCTACCAATCTAGGTTTTGAGGCTCCAAGATTTTATTAAGCAAAATGAGTATATTCCCAAATATAAAAAAATTCTTCAGTCTAGTTCAAGCAAATGTAATGAACAACAGGAATTAGGTAGCTCACACTATGAAACTATTAAATTACAGATAGCCACTGTTCTAAGTGGCTGCCTGCAATTTCCATTGATTTGCATCTTCACTGATTCTAAGAAGTTTCACTTCCAGCAAGTTCGGTGGGAGCTTGCATGGCAACAGCTCTGCAAAAATTGAAGACCTAGATCTTTCTCAACTGGCATTTGTAGACTCTGAGTGGCCAGAATAAGCTCCTTTTGACTGTTCAAACACAGAAAAAAGACGGATAGGCTCATCAGGGGGGTAAGCAAGATGTTGGCCTCCCTCCCGTACCTGCTTCCACTTTCCCACATGCCATTGCTACTGCTTGGTGCGGCATGTTCCAGCAATTGGGGCACATGTTGTGGTCATTTACTGTGTAACACCTGCTTTTTCTCCCATTCATGCTGTACTAGCTGTACTAGTTTTGAGTGCGGCGTGGTCTTTTCACTTTCATTTCTCCTTTGAAACAGATTTGTGCATTCTGGTATCAAACAGTTGCATTCTGACATTCTATCCCCATTTCCCAGTCTTCGAAATACAGAATTTAAGTGTTGCTGTTAAAGTTCTGGCTAAATCCCATTTTTAGGTTTCATTAAGTATTTGTGCATGCTATAGTTTTCTACAGGTTCTTCTCTGAGACAGTGTAAGGTCAATCCAACCTGTGCTGACGTTTCCAGAGTGACTTCTTTGCACCTAATGCAAAACTTCGGTTCTCAGAAATTGTCTTTACTCTTTTCCAAATTCCCCTAAATGTACATTTTTCTACCAAAATATCTTAGTCCATTCAAAGCTGAAAACTTACCATGATATTCTGGCATCCCTGGGTAATGTCTGAAAGTTATTGTGGTTTGAGGTGTGAGGAGAAGAGATGGAAGGGAGGAACAGTGGCACAGTATCTGATCTCGTAGTATTGTGTATGTGCATGCTGGTGGTGTATTCCACTGAAAGGTCTCAAAGAAATCAAAAGGCTTATGACATGAAGCAATTATTCTTCAGGTTTTGCAGATGGAAAAAGTGAGGCAATGAGTCACCAGATTACTTTTCTTGAAGTCACGCGCGTGGGACAGAAACATAAGAAAGAAACCTGTGTTTCCTAACTGCTAGTCCGCTCATATCGTGAGATCATCGTAAATGCAAGGGGCAGTGGGAAATTATTGCCACTATAAGCATAAACATAAATAAATAATATAAAATAGTATATATCATGTTATATGTTATGTGCACAACACCATAGTAAGTATGAACAGATACACTGAGAAACATTTTAGCGTATCTTAGACTCTAACAACGCTCCCAAAAGGGAGGAAATGCTCCCTCTAAAGAGAAAATTTGCATTTTTCTCGGCAGTCTATAAGTTACTTTCTGAACAAATTACTTGGTAGTGTTGCCAGGGAGGTGAAGTAATTTCAGGTTATATATTTCCTTCTATAAATATGTGAATATTCACAACCAAGAAACCACCATTTATTATACAACATTATGTTTCACTAAGGGCATGATTCCCAGCTGGGAACCTTTGCAATGGCTCAGCCCAGAGCTTCCGCCTCAGAAGTTAGCCAATGTGCTGTTACTAATCCAGTTCTAACCTGGATACAATTTTGGATCTAAAAATAGCTTCCTTGGCTGCATAAGGTTTGGTTTTTGGTTGGGCTGACATAGCTAGAGCACTATGCAGAGTAGGCAGAATCATGATCATTTCACCTCTCTGGGGATGCACTTCAGAGTAACAGTATTCTGTATTACTGAGATTTTTCTGGGTAAAGAAATCAGATTCGCACCTGTTTGGTCCACTGGAAGGACCTGTGTGAGATTCTGTGTGAGTTGAGTGCTAATTCATTGATGTCCTCCAGTTCTTTGCTTTTGCACTACAGGATCTCTTCAACATGTGTTAGAGGGGCTATTCTGGAATTATAAGGTATGTAAAATGGAAATGCAGGCAGCACCTAGTCGTGATACATCTTTGAACAATGCTAGTACAGCAATGCCCAGAGCCTTGACAGAGACCTTGTAGGTACCACGATATATCAGCAGTAGAGGTGTGCCTAGTGTGTTCACACCTGTCCCTCCGGTCACGATTTGCCATAAGTTTAGAAAGGCAGTTAACTGTGAATTTAACTGAAGTAACTCTGAAATAAGCCTAAAGACAACACTAAAATATAATGTAATTATTTCGTTGTTACTTCTTACACAATGTTCCCATTTTGATGTAGTAGCATCACAGTACAAGTAAAACCCTGTAGCATTTGAGTGCTTTATTTTGTCTCTGAACAAATACTCAATTGTGGTGACTCTTCTATAATACATCAAAAGGCAGTTTTAAGTCTTTTATATAAATTCATCCGCTAGCAATGCATTGAGAAACTCTGATCTTTCTACTTAAAAGATATGGGAAGTCAAAATATTCTCTCTGATTCCAACTTTAGATCGTGCCTTTGCGATTTCACACTTCTTACGTACAATAAATAAAAGAAGGGGAGAGCAGACATAAGATAGACTTCAAGTATTCATAGTTCTTGCAAGCACAGCGAATTAAAATAATCAAAGCAGAAGTTAAACAGGGGAGCTGACTGTGATGGCATGCACAGCTTTATACTTGCCCAGTATTTTTACCCATGGGTTATCAAAGTCTGAGAGGTACATCTTCAGGAGAATCAAGCCATCCTTCTTAGGTGAAGGACAATAATTATGGTTAGAAAAGAATGAAACTTCAAAGACTTTTGAAATATTTCAGAACTGATCTGTCATCTTTTAGTAATAGTTGTTCTTTTTTTCTTTACTTGGAATACAGTGGGAGGCAAAACCAGCTGTCATAAGAAAGGGCAAGTGCAAACATAAGCCTGAAATGTGAAAAGAATTCAGTAGAGCCTAGAAAAATACTGTTGCCTAGACTTTATGCTATGGATAGGTATCAGTTGCATCTTGAAGACCACTTTATGCAATTCTGATGGATAAAAGTGAATGAATAAGGGTATTAGGGGTACAGTTTTTTCAAGAGGTTTAGTTTTGCAGCAGAAAGACATTATAAAACACAAATTCACACAATTTTCCTGGTTTGTTAACAGTAAAAGGAGCCAGACAGATTCTGGACTGATGTAAGTTGGCATAGTTTCATTGGCTTAAATGTTGCTTTACCAATTTAAACAAATTGAGGGTCTGGCTATCTGTTTTGAAGTAATGAAACACAGTAAAATGCCTGGACACTGCAAAATGTTCCAGAGAAGGATTTGCAATGGTGGATGGGGTGTTGGTTGACAGCCAGCTGAACATGAGCCAGCAGTGTGCCCAGGTGGCCAAGAAGGCTAACAGCATCCTGGCTTGTGTCAGGAATAGTGTGGCCAGCAGGAGTAGGGAGGTGATCGTGCCCCTGTACTCGGCACTGGTGAAGCCGCACCTGGAGTGCTGTGTTCAGTTTTGGGCCCCTCACTACAAGAAAGACATTGAGTTGCTGGAGTGTGTCCAGAGAAGGGCAATGAAGCTGGTGAGGGGTCTAGAGAACAAGTCTTGCGAGGAGCGGTTGAGAGAGCTGGGGCTGTTTAGTCTGGAGAAGACGAGTCTGAGGGGGGACCTTATTGCTCTCTACAACTACCTGAAAGGAGGTTGGAGTGAGGCAGGTGTTGGTCTCCCAGGTAACTATCGATAAGATGAGAGGCAATGGCCTCAAGTTCTGTCAGGGGAGGTTTAGATTAGATATTAGGAAAAATTTCTTTGCTGAAAGAGTGGTCAGACATTGGAATAGGCTGCCCAGGGAGGTGGTGGAGTCACCATCCCTGGAGGTGTTTAAAAAACATGTAGATGTGGCACTTCAGGACATGGTTTAATAGGGATGGTGGTGTTGTGCGGATGGTTAGACTTGATGATCTTAGAGGTCTTTTCCAACCTATGATTCTATGATCTGAAAGCCCTTTTGATTAAAAGACAGGAGGAAGAAACCTGATGGGATGGAAATGTTTGTTCTTAACCTCTAGTATGTTAGAAGTAGGAGGATTCGTGAGAAAGAGTGTATTTGTTTGCCTGATATATATGTAGGTCTTTTTCTGTAGATCACTGAAAAATAGTGATTTTAGAAATACTTTTCCATCTGATTTCTTACTACATTATGTTCTCTGTTGCTACCAATTTACTGCATAGCCTATTTCTAGTTAGTATGATCTTATGTTTCATGTTAGTAGTGCTTTGAACCAATAATTGCCTATGAATAGAGTCTGGAAGGTTAATAATGTTGTGACTACATCTGAAGTTTATATTTGCCTCTTCATCTTCCCCTCCTGGATGAATATTTAATTTACAAAAGAAATATTCCAAGTGATGTTTTTCTTGTTTACAATTTTTCTATTAGAAAATATGCAGCCTACTCTTCTGGCACATCCTTTTTACTCACTGGCTTACTTTCAGGAAGCCCAGAATAAAAATGCATGCTTGAGTGTAGTAATGCTAATGAATATTACATCAGCTGGTACAGGGGACCGTACAGCATTAAGTGTTTCACATCAGAAGTCAGTTTTCTAAGGAACTACAGTACCTAAAAACTTCAGTTTTTCCTTTCTTTATATAGAAAAACATTGGCTTGAGTCAAATAGGTATTAAGACAAAGTAAATGTTTTACCTGTAACCAGAAGCCAAAGTGCCCCTTTGGTTAAATCTTATGATTTACCACTTATTTTTAAAAAAAAACCCCAAAAAACCAAAAAATCCCAGCAGCTCTGTAAATAAAGGTATGGTTAGCAAGTGGCTCTGGCATCTGCCTGTTCTTGGAGTGTATCCAGGCCACAGATAGCTCCCATCACACAGACACATTAAAGAAAATTAATGTTTTTCATTAAGAATAATGTTTAGCAATTGTTCTTCACTAGTTTGTTCAGACAGATAGTTTTCTATGTGTTTAATCAGATTACACAACGGGAAGAAGCCAAGAGAAGACTGGATGATTAGTTAACAAACTCAGTTTGGGGCAGCTGAAGCTAGGTGTTCTTTCGAATTTGCTAACTCAGATCAATTTGGTTGGATAGCTTCAGTGAAATTCAAATGTACCATGTTGGTTTGAAATTGCTTAAGAAGCGGTAAAACTAATCTTTCATTTTCTGGCACTTAAAAGAGAACAAAATAAAAAACTTCAATCACAAAATACTGGGTGAAGGAATGTTTTTATTCTTCTTATCTACGAACCTAGCATTCCCATAATGTGTGGGAGACCTGGGCTTTCCCCCCCCCCCCCCCC
>Ga0065711_1028701_pt1 | contig 39680 bp, 22 predicted proteins | sample Hoacrofraction12_FD_59098 | JGI IMG/M metagenome (GOLD analysis project Ga0065711, IMG submission 59098) | Hoatzin crop microbial communities from Cojedes, Venezuela - Epithelial fraction 12 v2 (version 2) | ecosystem: Host-associated > Birds > Digestive system > Esophagus > Crop | place... | reverse complement strand
TCATTTTTGTAGCCCTCCTTTGGACCCGCTCCAACAGTTCCATGTCCTTCTTGTGCTGAGGGCTCCAGAGCTGAACGCAGTACTCCAGGTGAGCTCTCACCAGAGCAGAGCAGAGGGTCAGAATCACCTCTCTCGACCTGCTGGCCACGCTTCTCTTGATGCAGCCCAGGACACGGTTGGCCCTCTGGGATAAACATAGCGAACGCGGTCCCTATGATAAACATAGCGAATGCGGTCCCTGACAAGAGCTCTGAGGAAACGAAGCAGTAGAACTTGTTTCTAAAAGAAATAATTCAACAGTAGTTGGTGGTTACTTTGGCAGCTGGTCCTACCAAACTGAACCTCGAGCACGGCATTGCTTTCCAAGCTTTTGTCCTTTCCATTCACATTAGAAGAAAAAAAAACCCTTCAGCAATTTTAGCCTCAGTGCAGCAGGGTACATGACATCTCAGTAGAAGCTTCAAGCAACCTACAAGCTCTGGTATTTCTTGGCAAAACAAATGGAAAATGCCAAAGCAATAAGAAGTCTTCTTGGAAAAAGTACAAATAAGGATGTAGGTTTAATACGCAAGTAAATATGGAGAAATATAGTTATTTTTTGCAATTTAAAATATCAGTTAGGTGAGATGTATAAGATTATTAACATCTAAAACCAGCAAACAATTCCCAAAATGTAGCAGACTTTTTTCATTCAGACACCTGGAAGCCTGTAACCTATTTTATAGGAGAAGTCACTCTTCAAGACTGTGATAATAAAATACAAACTATAAAGCCAAGTCACTATATAATCAGTTTTATGAAGTCTTTTTTACCCCCTCTCTATGTCTGAAAATTTCCAGGTAGTGAAAGCTCCTCAGAGATCAAAATGTAATAACTATTTTATGGCAGCTGCCAAAGAAAAGTGCAAAACCGATGTATTACCTGAAAATATTTTAAGCATAGATAAAGAAGTTTCCTCTTCCGCTTCCAGCAGAACTGGAGCCTGGTTTTTAGCGACTTTGCCACTCTAGATGGAATCTGAAAAAAAGTGAATATAACCATTTTAAAACTACACACTCTCAGTATCTATTAAGGAAATAAACATGTCAAGTTTTCCTTTGATTTAAAGTATAAACTAGTGATTTATGTAGTTGATTTGTAGACAAGTCTTCTAGCTATGAAAAGAGGAGATTTTTTTCTTTACCGAGGAAGATAAATTTGTATTTGCCTTCTGTGCTTCAGCCGAAAATTGTTCGCTCTCTTCGCAAAGTCCGTGTGAACCCTCCTTCAGGACACTGACTCGGTGAGATCCCCAAGACAGAGGCCTTAGCTAAAGAGACAGCATGCGCATTATCTTTCCGTTCTCAGCTATGAAGATTTCAGCATTTAAGCAGGAGTAATGCAGAAAGTATCTAAAATCAGAAGGTTTGACTGGAGCACCGGGAATCAGTGAGTGGTGGTGCCTTCTCTTGCTTTAAACAGTGAGCTTTATCGCCCAAAAATCTCACTTCTCCAAAAAGATTCAACTTATTTTCAGAGTAATATTTTCTGAACACACTTTCTGAGGGGCTATGATGCACACATTTATTTCACAGAATGACAGAATGGTCGGGGTTGGAAGGGACCTCTGTGGGTCAGCTAGTCCAACCCCCTGCCGAAGCAGGGTCACCCACAGCAGGCTGCACAGGACCTTATCCAGGTGGGTCTGGAATATCTCCAGAGAAGGAGACTCCACAACCTCCCTGGGCAGCCTGTTCCAGGGCTCCGTCACCCTCAGAGTGAAGAAGTTCTTCCTCGGGTTCAGCTGGAACTTCCTCTGCTTCCGTTTGTGCCCATTGCCCCTTGTCCTGTCGCTGGGCACCACAATTTCACTGTTTTTGAGAGGTTTCAGAGGTAAGGTTTTAGAAAAAAGAGAAAAATCAAAAGACACTATTTGGATTTTTTTTTATATTAACAATAATAAGGAAACAACCAGCAGCTTACCAATAAGCAGCTAAACCCCAGATCTTTGACCCAGGATATTTATGGCAACGGCTTGTACGCCTTGATAACCTACCGCACTTGCAGGTGATGATTATGTCCACAGCCTGTGGCCTTGGTCTGAGCTGACAAGGAGGTCCGCGGCATCAGTCTGCAAAATTCAGCATGCTTGAAAGCTCCCTGGACTACACAGGATCGACAAAATAAACACTGCTTGTGTTGCAAACCCAAAGCACTCTAAACTTTCACAAGGCAGAAGCTTTCAGAAGTCACACAGCCACAATGGCTTGTACTGCATGGGTGACAGATTTGCTGGGGAGAGGAGGAGAAGGAGGGAAGGGCAGAGATGTGGAGAAAGGCATGTTCCCTGCAGGGCAATACTGGAGCTCCACGGGACTTGCCAAGTGCTGCTCTTCCCAGATAGTGGGCCATAGAGCCCATAGGATTGGGGACCAACAGAGTCTTCTTGTCCCAAATTACAGATCCGCAACATCGCACTCACGTGCCTGGCTGAATAAAAAGTGTTACCAGACTCGGGGCAGGAGAACATCCAGCCAGCACGGAATGGGAAAAATGGCCCCGGGACCACAAGGATGACTTTTCTCCGAAAATGTTTAATGAGATCAGTCAGTTTCCACGATGACTGACCGATGGGCGCAGAAGAGCCGAGACCACCAGGAAGGCCAGGCTATGGATCACCATCACGGGGTACCAGTCGAGTGCGGCAGAGGAGACAGAGTCATCAGGGAGTGGGCCAAAGGAGTCTAATAAAATCCAGCCTCCTTTATCACTACCAAGCCATTTTGGAACAGGTTGCACTTTTTGTATCTACATGTTTCTTTTGATGTTTGACTAGTCACATCCTGAAGATTTTATCACATGAATAATCCTCAATCTGGCTTTCTGTGAAGGTCACACTTCCCGTTTTCACACTTTGCCCTTCAAGTCTGATAAATTGCAGTGATCAAGTAGAACTTATTTATAAACCTACTTGTTATTTACAGTTGTAACTCTCAGAAGGCTTTTAGTTCACTTTTTTCCCAATTCCTCGCCTATCTTCAGACACTATCTTTGGGTTGTGATGAATGTGCCTGGCAAAGAAAATAGTTTTGTCTAAATTTTTAATACGTTTATTTTGAATTTTTTCTTCAAGTGCAGATAAGGCACTTACAGTAATCTCCTCTGTCATACATTATCATATTTTCAGAGAAGTAGTTTTGAGATGTGAAGTTAGTCATGGCATTTGATGTCAGTCCAGCACTTCGCTCCTGGATTTCTCTCTTTGTAGTGTTTATAGGAGAATGAGATGAAGTTGTGGCAGATGTTTTAGTTTGCATTTCACTTAAATTATTCAGTACGCGGTGAGGAAATTAAGCACACTGTAAAAGCAGATTGAAGTAAGCATGTAGAAGCATCATACAGAAAACAAAAATTTGGAAATAAAAGCCTATCAGCCATTATAAAAGTTACAGTCATAGAAGTCAGGAAAAATTGTTGATTTCCAATGTCTTGTTTATTTCAGCTCCCTGGCACTATAGGATCATTTTCTACCAAATTTATGTTTTTTGATGTGGGTTTTTTTTTCAATTTATTTTAAAAAGACATAAGCAGGGAGGTTTTTATAGTTTCCTTGAGAACATGATCCCGTCACTTTTTCTTTTCAATTATTTCTCATCTGACTTTTTTCCACATGTATTTTTTTGTTCTCCTTTGCTAAATTCCTCCAAGTGTTGTTGGTTCCTCGCTCCTTTCATGCTCATTTGTGATCAAAGAAATTTCTACATTTGAAAAAAAGTACCCACCACAACAAAGTCTCTGATTTTTTCCTAACACAACATTTTCACGTGCTTCTCTCCCTCTTTGTAAGCGTGCAAAACAGACTGAACGCATGCAAGAGAGAAGAGATAGGAAAAATGCACCTATAAGAAAGCAAAGGGAATCAGGGGGACAATCCGTTAAATTTACATTGGTTGTGGTGGCAAAGAACAAACCACATTTGAAACATACACTGAATAAAGAGGCAAAACCTGTTTACTTGGTGTAATTCAAAACCATGTTGTGACACTGTGTTAGGAGAAACTTGGAGCAGGGCTCTGTTCCCATAGCATGCAGGGGTCTCCCAGGAGGTCTCTGCTCCTGCCTGCCCACCTGATCTTACCCTGCTTATTCTGTGGACCTTCACCCCAAGGAGTATGTCTGCAAGCAGGACGCTGAAAAAATTGATTAACTGAGAGCATCTCAGATCTGGAAACATGACGGGTATCATTCTCTTGGAAACCAGTCAGACAGCTAACGCAGGGTTCAAGTCCTTGCACAGGCAGGGCAGGATCTCAGTTTCCTTATTTAGCCCATGCATTACAAAGTGAATACAAGGCTGTTTGGCAAAGGAACATATTGGAAAGCTAAAAATAAAAAGACTTCTTTTTCTGGAAATACTGCATACAGTTAATCTATCTTGAAAATTTAAATAGGCAACAGAATATATTTTCTAATTTCAGAGGTATTCGATATGTCAGTGTATAAAATCTATACCAGATTTGTATGTTGGGGAACACAACACAAAAATAGATGCTTAAACATACTAAAGGATTTTTCTAAAGATTGCGTATATTATAAAAAAAAAATCAAATCTTGCAGTTGTTTAACTTCAAGTTGGATTATTTAGATCCTCAGAGGAATAATTCATTTGGGAAACACTTAAATACTGCACCAGCAAATGAAGGCTAGTATTTTTCCATAACTGTCACAATGACAGCTGGCTTGAAGTGTTTTATTGACATCTATATAAATAACTTTTAGCTGTGGAAGAAATGCACTGCATGTAATATAACTTGGCTTATAAAATAATTACACAATATTGGAATGAGGACTCAATCTGCTGGAACAGCTTGCAAAATAAAATGACCAAATAATATTTGAATAAGGATCTGGCTGATAAAGTGGACTGATTTAAAGTTCTACAAATGTTTGGAAAGCAATAGTCTACAGTCAGAAAAAAGAAATTACTGTACTGCAGACTTGCTTTCATACTGTACTGAGCTGAGCCACTGGATGACACTTTTGCCTTAACCTAACTTATGCCGGTGCCATCTGAGTGGTAACAGGCACAAGTATAATTTAAGAATACGAAAGAGAACAAGTCTTTCTTTGAACTTTAGGTGTGTAAAGTCTTCTTCGGATCATAAAACCTCACCTTATCCTTTGGATAAAATCCTCATGGCTTCCAGGGTTCCACCTAACTCAAGGGTTATCTTGCACCGTGACTCAAGCATTATTCTCAGCTGACCAGAATCTGATTGATCCATTTCAGCACCAGATCTCTTCTGACGCAGCTCATGACCTTTTTTGGGGGGAAGATGCTATCTCAAGTGTGTTGTACAGATGGAAGGACATGCGAAGAGTAAAAGTTACTGGTATGCAGTCAACAAGCTGAAGTGTCCACGTGCTGCATCAGAAGCAGACAGCTCATATCTTGCGGAGCACAGCTCCCTGGCAAGGTGATCCCACTCATGACAGGGCACAGGTAACCTGGCCTGTGAAGGGAACCATTAGTTAAGGCCTCTCACATTACCAGGTGAGCCATAAGAACTGAAGGCTCGGGATGGATGGACACAGATCGCTGAAACCTCTGTGGGTTTCCTGAGAGGAGCACAGCTTCCCTCTTGAAACCACAACTACTGCGACCCAGGCATGCCCTCAGCACTCTTAGCTGCAGCTACTAATCATGGTATTTTCCACTATTGTTACAAAACCTCTTGTGCCCTAGTTGTCACCTATGGCACCAAGTCAGAGCCTGAGATGACTGGTTCAGACACCGCAGGATGGGCAGTCTGCAGTAACTGGAAGGCACTTGGGCAACTCCAGACTCATCAGCGAACTTGGTATAAATTGTCCCAATGTTTGAAAACAGGTGTTTCGGCTAGTGGCCTCATGCCTCTCCAGTAACAGGCTTGTCCAGAATTTCCGTCTGCTACTGGTTATTGCAGCTGGCTGACTGGACACAGCTATAGAACCTCAACTACCACATTGTAGAAGGAAAAGCAAGAAACCCTGGAACAGGCATAGCAGTCATGAGCAGCTGCTACTGTGCATGAATTTTCCCCCCGCTACATGCTGAATATTATAAGAAAAATAATAAAAATGTGATTCATAAAAATGAGCCATAAACATGTGATATGGCTAGACTGGCCCAGGAAAGATGGGCCTACTGGCCTGCCCCTGCATTGAACTCTGATTCACCAAGTCCTAGGAACTCTGACTTTGAAACACATTAGTACACTGAGGCACCAGGACTTTTTAAAAAATACATATTTTTTACTGCAGAGAGAAATGGCAAGAGGGAATAGAATGCTACTGAGTCATCAAAGGCTGTGCTGAAAAGCAGCATTACATTCTTGTAATATTTTGCTGAAATTCCAGTCCCAACTTCATTTATTGTTTTTCTAAAGTGAAACAGAATTACAAGATCTTTTTGTCTGCTGTGTTAATTATCAATTATCCGTATCTTCTGATTCTGTTCATTGAAATGTTTTTCTCTTCCCCGTCAGTCATATACCACTTTTTCCTGTCTTCTACAGATCTAGCCTTACCTTCCTATCCCTCTTTTTTTCCCCCTGCTTGTGTTTAGGAAGAAAGAAAATATTAGTTCTGAGTACAAGAAATCCTGTCAAAAGTAGGTAGGGTGATCAGCAAACCATAAACCAAGATTATGATGCTTAGTAAAATGACCATCCTGCACTCATATTCCTATTTCCATTCCTGCAATGTATTGCCCTGAAGAGAGATCAATTGAATCTCAGAATATTTTTCTTCCTAAGCTCATGGGACAATTCGTTCTGAATTTTTATGGACTGACTGAGCATATAGCTCAGCAAAGTAACTATGAAAACCTGTGGTGTTGATTTCATGCAACAAGATAATAAGATTAAAAAGAGGGTGCAGAGTGTTATTCCAGTGGCAGCTATGGTCAATGATGCTACTGCGTTTGCCAGCAGAAATTTGGTCTACCCAAGTAATATTCTAGTATATTTTAATGCACTCGCCTCTTTCAATTCTGCAGTAGTGCAACTTACCAAACACTGAATCACTTCCTGCTACTCCCATTACAGTCAGAGGATGTAAATACAGATCAGGAGTTAAACAGCAAAGGACATATATTACTTTGACGCAAGGATAGCTATGCAGAGCAATAAAATCATAGAATCACTAAGGTTGGAAAAGACCTCTAAGATCATCAATAGCCATGCAAATGGGCAAAGTGATCTGCTGTTTATGGGCATGCATAAAAAATACCTATTTTCCACGGACACTTGAGGCAGTCAAAGATTTTCATATAGACTTCTGTTGCCCAAGTAGAAAAGATTTTTTTTTTATTATTATTTTTACTTTTTGGTTCATTCCCTCTGGGTTTCAGCTGCATCATTGCTAAGAGTGCTATCTACTGTGTTAACAAGAATTTCTATTAGTCTTGAAAAGCTGAGCTCAGGGGCACTGCCTGTCTGTCACTTGCATTGTTATTGCTCAGATACCCACCACGCCTGGAACTTACACCTGTCTTATCTCATTAGTTCAACACAGCAGACACCAATTTGGAGTTACACCTTTTAATACAAGCAGAGTAGAACAGCTTTGCATCTCCGTCGCAGGGTTTGCCTCACTGCAGGTTAATTGAATCTCATTTGCTGAAACATATGATCTAACAGTTACAGCAAATCTTCAACCTCAGCAAACACAGGTTTGATTAACGAATACAGAGTAAACTAAATTGCTTTTTTGTGTTTAATCACCATCAGGAAGTTTTTGGTCCTCTGATCTAAAGACAGCTTCCCTGTTGACTTTAGCTCCCAATTGCTTGTAAAGTACCTCATGCTTTTACTTAAAATTACTCATGATGAAAGCTCTTACATGTCTGTTTCCCCCCCTGCAGAGTGTCTAGAAATTACTTTGAACTTAAACATACTGCTGTAGAAAGCACGGCAAAGAGTGATCATGCTTCTCCTCTCAGGCACTTTTGTGGTACCTCTACTCTTTCCCCCAACACTTCATGCTGGCATCACACCCAGAGGTCAGGATGAAGACAGGCTTAGATGAAGCTCAGTTGTCAAGTGGCATATGGTTTCTCAGGATGCCAAAGCCTCTACTGTTGTTTGGCAACTTCAAAAACCTGCATTTCACCCTGCCCCAAGTTAGAACTATAAAAAAAGAGGGGTTGAGTTTAATTAACAAACCTGCAGGTTTGTTAGCAAATTGAAAAGATTTCTGTCTACTTTCATCCTGGTCATTTGGAAAATGGGAAAAATCTCTTGCATAATAAACTCAAATAAAAGCATAAGCTGTATTTTTCTGCTGTGATTTTAAACATTTGGTATGACAGACCATCCTGTCCAGCTTTAAATGCGTTTGTATTCTAGTTTGCACTGCTCGTCCTTCTCCTCCCTCTTTGTCTTTCACGCTTACCTAGATGAGGAAGAATTCACTGAATTAACCTTTCATCGGCTGGGGTAAATCCTGGCTCTGGGTTTTAGGAGGGATTTGGAAACAAGACAGACTTCAAAAGCCTTTCAGTATCAACAGAGAAGATTTTTAGTTTCAGACCAGACACCAGGGTGATTCATTTCATTTTGTGCTACTATATTGTCTGTAGAATCCTAGTAGCTTGATGCACCAGATGCTGATATTAAATCTATAAAATCTATAGTAAGACAATGAAAGATGTTTCAAGCTGATAAATGTTTACAGCCACTTACTCAAAAATGAAGTAAAAGAAGTTGTATTGTCTCCAAGTTTAATTTCAAAGATGTGGTTAAGAACACAGTTTGTGTATACTCTTCCTTTCAAAATAGTGTTACATGCAGAAAGCCCCAGAATGAATAACGGTATAAAATGCCTGGGAAAAATTAGTTTCTGTTGAAGAATAATACTAAAAAGGCCCAGACAGACTGATCTAGCAGCTATGTGTTGTGATAAGGAGAGTGAAAGGGGCTTCATCCCTCACTGGGAACCTCATCCAGGATGCTGCTCCTTGTCAATGAAGGTCCTCATTGCAGGAGCAGGAATCCTGCAGGACGCCTGACAAAATGGCTACCCTTTCTGAGGCAGCACATCTACTCAGTTTAGCAGAATGTAGGGCATGGAGTGTAATTTAGTAGCCTTGGCACATACGTGTGAAGTTGAGGTGAAAAGACACACAGATAATTTCCATCCTATCCAGAGTAAAGGGTAGGCACAGGTAAATGATGTTATTTAATTTCTTGTTTGGGCAATATCCTACCTCATTTAAAACTCCACGTAACTGGTGTCATGTTGGCCATATAAGAAAAAAATACTAAAAATGTATTTCCCTGGTATGACCATACTCCTCCTCCCACAGGAATTCAAGTGCTATCTATCAGCTTCTGTTGCCACAAAGCTGGAAAAGTCGAAGGTACAGGAATAGGAGAAAGAAAACAGAAACTAAACCACCACCTCCTATCTCCACGACTGCACAGCCTGAACTGTCAGCAATGATTACTGTACTTTCACAGGGAAGAGGTAATTCAGTAGAGATTAAAAGATCAAATGATCTGCCTTAAAAAGAGAATGAAACAATCCTTTTGTTAGTGAAAGAGTGTGAGTTTCAATGTTGCACCCCCATGCACAGAAATCCTAGTATTTTAAATGAAAGAAGGGAAAATTTAGCAAGTACACTTGTCCTTGGCTGTTTTCCAAGACATCTCAGCTGTTCCAGTGAATATAAAATATGTGAATCAAGTATATGAGGATGGATATTTCATAAGTTATGATTTCTTTCTTTAAATAATGGAAAATACTGCAATTTATCCTGGAAAAATATCCTTTTTCTTCACACAAGTTTTCACATTCATAAACGTGCGCTTACACGAAGCTACCAGCAGAAATATACACTGCAGTTGATTTTTCCACATCACTTCTGTCTGGCATCAGTTTTCACGTTAGCACCGTGCAGTACCTACAAAGACAACATACTGTCTTTTCCTTCCCATCCTGCAGCACTAAGACAAGCTGCCATTCACCCCCTAAACACAGGGCTGTCCTGCACTCATCTGTAACATCAGTGATGACGTTAAAGTTAGCTGCGTATTGGACACATCCCATATCACCACAGCCTGGAAGGTACAGTCTTCCCTAGCCCACCTTCCAGGGTTGTGGGTCCCAACCATACTCAAGCCGGTAGAATAACTCCACCTTTCCAGAGGCACAGAAAGATCACTGTGTTTTTCAGATGAGGTTTTCAAAGGACTGTTCCCTGAAGGTAGAGTTCCCTGTGCAAGGTCTGGACTCAGGTGGCTTTGGTTTCTGCTGGAGAGCAGCACCAATGCAGAGCAAATAACCTGGCTTTTTTTCACAGCAGAATAGCCCTCAGGTTCCCGGGTTCAGGTGCTCAGCTTTAATTTACAGATATTTGGATCATACGTATTTTATGTGTAAAAGGAACAAAATAGGAAGCCTTGAGAAAAGTGAGGTGCCTGAACAAGCTACCCTCATTTGGGGGCCTGTCTGGGATATCATCAGCTTTATGGATCAACTGCTGCTCTTTTCTGTGAGCAGCAGACAGGAGAAGAAATAGGGGTCCACCTGACAATTAGCCTAAAAAAATGGTCTGGTCAGATTGTCTAGTCCTGACAAGGGAAATTGTGAAGGAGACCTTAGTCGTGATTTGCCAGACCAAACCAGACTGACTGGGCAAAGAAGTAAATAAGCTGACAAATTAAGTTTGCTATTGCACCGATGAAGGATGGAATACATCTTAGGCATTTCTTTAGAATTGTTAGATTAGTAAATGTGTGCCTCACTAGCTCTTGAGAAACATAAAAATAGCTTTATAATCCTATTGCTGATCTTTTCTGCAGTGGTTCCAGTGACTGCATTTTAATAAGGGAGCAACGTAAAATGTTTATAACTAGGGCACAACAATGGTGATCTTACACGATTGTAAAAAAGGTGTTTCTATGCCTCATATACTCCTGCCTTCAGTACAGATGCTTTTCAGAGTGTGGGTAAAAGGGACACTGTATTCACATTTTTTTTTCAAGTTTCTGAAGGTTTTTTTCAAGCCACAGCCACTGGTGGTCATAAAAATTATGTGTTGGGAAAAGTAAGCTACATAAATTAGGATCTTCTACTGATCAAGCGTATAATAAATTGAATAGAGTGGACCCAAGTAGATGTGGTGGCCATCTCAGCACTAATTCTGCTTCACCTCTATTGGAAGAAATGTGCATACACCAAACCAAAGCTCTTGGTTTAACTTACGAGCAATCCTCAAGCCTGTCAGAGTAATTACAGGCCCTACAAAAAAATGGTCCTGCTCTTGCTTGCATTTCATTCAGAGTTATTGCTTGTATAACTGTGGACCCCTGTGATCATAACAGCCTGACCCTTTATGGTCGTTGTGGGCTGGTGTTGCTCTATTTATGTAGTTGCATAGTCTTCTGTTTTTGTATAAAGTAATGATGTCCAAAGTGAAATTATTTAGTTTCTCCATTTATTCTTTTCATTCCAAGGTTTCCAAAGAATGAAATGGGTGCCTCAATGATCAAGAAATACTTTCCACCATGGCAAAGTCAGGCAACTGCTGCTATGCAACAGCACAAGCTAAATCAGAAGAGGCGACAAAACGTACAGTGAAAATAAAGGATTATATATGTATTGCCAGGGACGTGCTCTCCAAACAAGATAACACAGAATAAAAAACCATGCTGAATGGCATTACACCTTCTTCCAGGGTCATATACTTAGTTTCAAATATGCACAGGATTCAGACTACGTACATTGTCCAGCATGAAAGTTGATTGAAAACAAATCTTGTTTAAGTCAAGGAAATGCCCTGAAACTTCTGTGTGAAGGAATGATAAAAGCTGTGCATATTTTGTACCTCAGGGGCAGTTTCAAATTTCATCCCCAGCTTTTATTGTAGAAAATCTCCTTTCTGCTTTACTAAACAAATCTCAATAAGCCCAAAAAGTACTTAGATATGAGGTCACGAGAGATGGTCATTGGTAATGCCTGGGAACTAGTTCCTAAATTCAAGAATGCAACTCTTCTGAATTACAGTTTTCGTTTATAATTATTCAGAATTGATGGCTCTAGATATTCACTGAAATAGTGCTCAGGTCTGATGTAAGAGGCAGACCTCTTTTTAGGACAGTCGCCCAGTGTTTAATAAGCTGGGCAGACTCAGCAGGAGTAAATGAGATGTGTTTGTTTTCTTTAAAGTATGAGCAGAAGTTCGAGCTAAGCAAATGCTGTGGGTTTTTGGCTTCTTGCTGAATACTCTTAAAACAGTCACTATAGTCAGGACAGTGAAAACACTTCTTTCTTGGAAAATTTTAAGACTGTTGTTAGAAATTCAGACATTGGAATGAAGAAAAACTTAATTTAAAGATGTCTCCTGTTCACAAAGTGGAAACCTGATGAAGATACAGCCTCCAACATTCAGTGTCACAGACTAACAGGAAAACAGGGCTGAAATGGGCACTCAGTTACTGAGTCAGGAGACAAGCTACACTGCCAGTGGAATTTGCACCATATTTTCTAACAATTTACCTTGTAAAGTATAATTTCCTTACAGGAAGGACTCTGTAATTGCAGTGGTCACAGATGCCACCTGCTTAAAAATTTTTTTCAAAGTCAAGAAAACCTGAAAGTCATACTTGGAGGAAGGAAACATTAATGCTGAGATCTCAGAAAGTGTTCACCTTTAATTTGAATTGCTGCAGAGTTCTTTCTGAGATTCATTTTCTCTCTCTGCAGCACTCCTTGGGCTGTGCTGCCATTAAAATTCTCTGATCTGAATGGATCTATATCAATTTATATGAATGATTTCCTTGGCTTGATAAAAAAAAAAAAACAACAAAACAACAACCTCCTCCTTTCAACACCATGTATTCCCTGCACATCTTATCTATAACATTTGCATGCAATACTGACAGAGGATGGTAGATAAACAGTATTTGGAAGCATGCCTGAAGTAGTGAAGAAAACAATCACTGAGTAGTAACATTCTGTTTTTTTCTTTTTTAAAATTGCAGTTAGGAAAGAAAAAGACAATAACTTCAGCAGCTTCCTGTTTTTCGCAGTCAAAACAGATAGGCTGAGGAGATGTCACATTTTACGAGAAAGCAAATTTTGCATTTTAAAATTTACACCTTGTATTTATTCTCTTCTACAGCTCGATATTTTTCTGCTGAGAATATATATTAATTACCCTGTTGAGCTCCCTGTAGAAATTAACTCTGTAGGACCAGAAGTTTCCAGATTCCTAGCAGGAAAGCACATGATCGATGGGCTAAGGCCAGTTGTGTGAGGTTCAACAAGGCTCAGTGCCAGGCCCTGCACTTGGGTCACAACAACCCCATGCAACGCTGCTGCCTTGGGGAGGAGTGGCTGGAAAGCTGCCTGGTGGAAAAGGACCTTGGGGTGCTGGTCAACAGCCAGCTGAACACGAGCCAGCAGTGTGCCCGGGTGGCCAAGAAGGGCAACAGCATCCTGGCTTGTATCAGGAACGGTGTGGCCAGAAGGACTAGGGAAGCGATCATCCCCCTGTACTCCCCAAGGTGTCCCCCCATACACCCCAAGGTGTAGTCAGGTACACCTTGAATGCTGTGCTCAGTTTTGGGCCCTTCACTACAAGAAAGATACTGAAGTGCTGGAGCATACCTGAAGAACAGCAATGAAGCTGGTGAAGGATCTAGAGAACAAGCCTTATGAAGAGCAACTGAGGGAACTGGGGTTGCTTAGCCTGGAGAACAGAAGGCTCAGGGAAGACCTTATCACTTTCTACAGCTACCTGAAAGGAGGCTGTAGTGAGGTGGGTGTTGGTCTCTTTTCCCAACTAACAAGTGATAGGATGAGAGGAAAGGGCCTCAGGTTGTGCCAGGGGAGGTTTAGATTGGGTATTAGCAAAAATTTATTCACACTGAACAGGTTATCAAGCATTGGAACAGGCTGCGAAGTGGTTGAGTGACCATCCCTGGAGGTATTTAAAACAAGTGTAGGTGTGGCCCTTAGGGACATGTCTTAATGGTGGACTTGGCAGTGTTAGGTGTAGACAGGATTATTTCAGCAGCCTCTCCCTGCTAAAAATTGTACATGTCTGATAGTGACATCATACCGTGACTTCACACAGCACCAAAGGTACTCTTGGTTCCAGTTTTGTGTGTGGTAGGTTGTGCACACCATACACATTTCATACGCTCCCTTTGAGCTGGCCACGGGGCTATGAAATTTAACCTTTTCAGTCACCAGCTACACAAATCCCAACTACCAGGCAGAATGATAAAATGTAGGGAGAAAGGCAGAAGAAAATGATAAATCATGGGGTTAAGTTTAAGTAAATTTTTTAAAACATATATATTCTTTAGAATTTCTTCAGAAATCAAATTTTACAGTTAAAAATATGTAACTTCTGTGGAACGTAGAAAAGCTTAATTCCAGGACAAATGGTATTCTGCAATCCTATTTAATAGCCTTGTTATTATATTTATTAAAACAGAGGGCATCCCCTTTTTACATATATACACACAAAATACTGAACACTAATAGGAATTTAGCTGATTACTGTAATGTTCCTACTCTCTTGTATTTTGGCCAAACTCTTTTCCTCTTTCATTACTTCAGCATCTCTACATGGTTGCTGCAGCAACAAAGTAATTTTCTGATAAATTCATCAGGAGAAGTGCACTATAGAGAACATGTATAACTCTAAACCTGTCAGACCATCACAATTTGAAGGCAATTATTCTCCTAGGGAAAAAAGGAAAATTACATAATGTAATTGCACAGAGAGAAAGATAAGTTGTCATAATTTTATGCTACCAACCGAACTTTCTTAAATGTGCTCAGCATAGGAAGATGCTCCCTTATGGACAATATGCAACTTCTCAAGCTGTATCAACCACAGTGTCAACTAGGCTGGCATGTAATGTACATCAAGATTGCTGGCACACTTGAACCACTAAAAATTACGACTGAAGGAAAAATTTTACAATAAAATTAATCTTCCAAGCTGTGGTGAACATTTTGCTAAGCAAAATGAAATACTACAGTCCCCTCGAGACAATTATTTCAAGGGTACTCAAAATCTATATCATAATTGAAAGTCTAATCACTGTAGTTAAGCTTAAGATTTATTCTGTAAAACATAAAACCTATAACACCTGAAACCAACAGCAAATCCTGGATAATGGGAATAAGAAACTGCATTTTAAACAATTTACAAGAACCCTCTGTCACCTGTTAAAGGCAACTCAGAATATCATGAAGCATGCTGAAAATACTGATTTCTAAACAGCCTTCTGTTGCCTCTCCTTCTTCCCCTAATACCATGACAGACTCCTAAAAGATGTTTTGGAGTAAATATAGGATGAATAGTTTTGGTTGATTTGCTAACCTAAGAGATATCTACAGATTTTCATTTTTTCTATAAGTCCTTTACTGGCGTACTCTAAAATCAGCAGTGTTATCCTTTATTATGGCATTCTACACGGCTTAGCTGCACATAAATCTGGTGTCATCTCTTTGTGAATTTTTGACATGTGACTGTTTGCTTTATAAATTTTAATTTTGACCCAAAACTTTTAAAACAAATTATTTGTTTAGCATCTCCTGTTCCCAAGCAGAAAAACTTGGTCTTGTTATAAAGGGATAACGCCTGCTCAACACCACTACTTCCCTGTTTTCAAAGAACGGATCACTCCACTGTTTGAATAATGTTAATATTGGAAGGTATCATCTCCTCACATCCATAATCTGACACTATTTTCTCCTCCTATCAGGATCAAAGATTTTTCTAAAAAGGAATTCCAGAATTCCAATACTCTCAGTTCATAAATGACGATTAATATGATTAGAAAATATGCATTTCAAAAGCACGGTAGAATCAGAGAAGTCTTTAAAAAAACCAAAGCCCATCCTCCCCCACACCCCCCAAACCAACAAAAAACAAAGTATCTTTTATTGACTTTCATGGTGCCTAAGCTAGATGTTTAGTAGCAGTGAAAGCAAGCATATTTTTGGCATAAGGAATATAAGACAGGGTAGTTTTGGAATCAAATACTTGCTAGCATTCAGGCTTAAATGGCTGGAGGTAATATTTCACAACACAGCACATCTGAGGCAGTCTTGTTAAATTCTTCAGTGCACAGTCCCTAAAGGAACACCACAGTCATTAAAAGCTGAGAAATGCCAGTGCCTGGTTTCAGGGCAGCCACTTTTGGAAAGTCTCAGAGAGATATTTCTGATCTGGACTCTGACATCACCTAGATTTCATGGCCCAACAGAAGATACCTTTGGAATGTTCTTCATGGTTGCAGTTCCATATTGCACAGCTACAAGCCACATGCTTCTGTGTTGTCAAATAAAGCTTTCACTAAGGAAATCCCATCATACCAAACAAAACTCTTTTTCATGAGCTAACGATGACAACAAGGTTGTTTTTGATTTACTATAAGTGTCAGAATGCTTGTGTTATCTTTCAGACCTACCTTGAACCTTGATGTAGTATGGAACATCCTCAAATTCACGATCTGCCTATGTACAAGATAAATGTTGATTTGCTTGTGGTGGAGATGTACCGTACTCTTAGCTTGAACAATCAACATACTCTCTCTGAAGTCTGCAGTAAATTATTCTTCTAAGACAAGCGACATGTTCAGATGAGCCAAATGCACACTGCAAGAAATGTCAAAGTTAATACACTCAACATTATCACCTAGACCTCTGTGAGAAGACAGCAAAAAAAAATCAGGACGAAGTATACAGTGAATGTATACAGGATGTATACAGTGAATTCAAGAACTGTTCAGGCATCAAAGGTGCCCCTACTTTGTAACCACAACACCAATGAGATGGAGCATACACAACGCTACACAAAACACGCTTGTTATGAATTCTATTTCTCTGAGACCAGTATTTGAGATGGCACTAGCTGTCACTCCCAAGGCCTAGGCCACTGCAGACCATTAAAAAAGGAAAAACAAAGAAGACCTTCAGTGTAGTTCAAGACAGCAACTGTTTCTCTCTCAACAGAGACGATGGATATAAAGGCTGAAAAGGTTGAGAATCAACTGATGTACTGAAGGTAGATATTCGCACAGTATAATTTTTGTCTGTCAAAAGGAGAAAGTGCCGTAAGAAATGAGTGTATCATAATACAAAAGGATACTGATTTCATAACAAGAAAAACAAACATGGAGAGATTGAGATGGCTGTAGTCAGTTCAGAAGAACTCCTCTCCCAAGTGTAAAAGGACCTTTCTGGGAGTCGTTCTTAAGAGACTGAAAATTTGTAATGAATCTGCATACACAGCAGATTGGCACCATATCTGAGCTGATGAACCGACTTTTGACATGGTCTTTAGCACAATATAACGGAAAGTGTCTTAAATACGGAAAATCTATTAGGTGCCTTATATATTTGTTCAACGTGAATGGAATTTTCCAGTCAGAGGGAAGAAAATGGTTGTTCCAAATGCTTAGTCTGATTTGATCACTTCACAAGGTCCAGCCCAGTGTGATGTGATTTAGCCGACAGTTTGGAACCAAACAGGATGGTGTTTTAGCTTTTATTTCTGTTCTTCTATTCATATTTGATACCGGTTTTGTGTTTATCCCCAAAGGCGTATTTTTCATTACAGACTCAGACAGAAATCTTGTCAATACTGCATGTCTAAGTAGAAAAGCAAATATTAATATTTCTAACATGAGTTCCTTTATGTCCATGTCACCTTGACTCTAGACTTCCTCTACTCTCTGTGAATTGGTTTGTACAGTTTGGACTAACTATTAGTTGGAGGAACACAGCAGAAGGAACACACATTTTGGTATTAAATTGTGAGATTAATTCTTGCCTCGGAAAGATTGCTACTTCATTTTTGCTACCTCATTAAACAAAACTGTCAAACAATCACAGCTAAGATATGGGTGTATTTGTGCACATTCCTGAATTCCTAACCTTATAGTTAATTTACATCATTTATTTCAGCTTGTTTTAGAAAATATTATGCTGCAGCGTTAGACTTTGGATGGAGACTGAATCAAAGTCCTGGGCACTAGCTACTAGAATTTCCAGTAGGTTAAGAACTGGTGGGACTTCTGTCTTGAATTAATTGCATACCCAGGATTTGAATTCTGGCAAAGATTTGGCTTTGCCTTTGGAAGATGTTCAATGCAGTTGCATGTTCAAGCGTGGATGCATCATATCCATATGTATGTGGACACGCTTTCATGGACAAATTAAGTGAAGTACCAGTGTAACAAATTGGTATTCATTCTAAGGATATGTTGTCACTAGGGATTTAATTCAATGATGCTAACCTTCTCATAATTATGCTCAGATATTAGTTGTAGGCATTCATACTAGGAATATGTCCGCTGTTATGTATGGAATATCTTGCAGCTGAGATGTGTTAGCTTTAATATCACCTGATCACTTCACATTAGATGCTCTCCCTTAGAAGTAACATTCCTGAAAGAAGATAAAGGAGAATGAGTCATGGAACAGTAATTTTGAGAAATACACACCTGTCAGTATTTAAGAAAAGATTTTGGATGCAAGTATGATTATTTGACTTGCAATTCGGATTTTCAAGACTGATTGTATTAACAGCTCCTGCATATTCTGATGTATTATTTTGACATTTGTACTGAGCTCTTCAAAAGGCACTCACCTCTTCCATCACTGTCTATGAAACACAATGTTCCAAATGTATCTCATAAATAAAGAATCATTGAAGTGTTGCTCACATTTGCAACTCATTATATGCTTTTGGAGCTCTTTAACTTGGAGGTGGCAAATTCTCACCTGCATGAAAGTTCAGCAGATGAGGTACGTGCTGTGTCCTGCTCCACCAATTTGAGGAAGGGGAGAACAGGGAACGCGATCAAGAACTTCTGCTCTTGTAACTCTTGCCTAAATACCAGACAGACAAGGATGGCCTTGAAATCCAGGAGCAGAAAGTGCTAGAGTGCCTCTCAGCCAGGAAGCAGGAGCAGATAGTGCTAGTATTACCCTTCCTCCATGCTGACCAAATATGCTCAGAGAGGTTTTAGGAGCACAAAATGTCTAAAAGTCAGTATTGACATTGCGGTCAACGCAGGACAGCTAATTGCAGAAACAGTTTAGTTCCATTCTGTGACGTTTTTGGCCCTAGCATGTGCCACTACAGGAGTATTTCTCCAGGACTGTAGTGCAGATAGGACTGTCTTCAAGCCTTCTTCAAAAACCCATGGTCAACTCACTGTATTGGTTGCTTCTTACTAGTGTGCTCTAAAAATCACAGTTTAATCAAGTTAAAACCTTGAAAACTGAAATCTGGCAAAAGGCTTCAGAAACACGTGCACAGCAAGAACAAGAAATGATCCATGACCAACACAGAGCAAGAGGAACAAGTGTGAGTTGAGAGGATTTACATACGCATATGTATAACTTTATTACTAAGCCAGATATGAATGAATAATAGTGGAATGTAGAGGAAGTCAGGCTCAGAAATCTCTAATTATTAGAGTTCAGTTAAGAAATATAAGGTAGCACTTCAGCACAAGGTACACTAGATTTAATTCAGTCTTGGAGTGGACCAGCCATTTTGCAAGTCACATCTTATCAGCCTCCAAAATTAGGAGACCAAGTGGGAATCTTGATTTTCAGTGGAAAGTCTCTAGGCATTGTGTCTTTGAGTTAAGCAAAATTGTGAAGCAAAATATCCCAAAGGCTCACAAACCAAAGGCAGCTTAGCTCAACAAACAGCTTTTTCACACCTGAGATTGGCAACACATGGTCAGAAACTAGTGATGAAAGATACAGGCTACATGATTAGGGAGCACTCCTCTAAAAGAAATCAGATTTTTATTCCAGTCAGTCCTGCTTCTTGTCATATATTCTGGTTTCTGTTAATGTAATTTTGAGGAACACCAGTTCCAGAGAGACTATTTCTGTGATTGATTATTGTGTGTGGAAGATGTCAAATACCTGACAGTCTTTAGGTCAGTCTTGGAAATATAACTGTTCTGTAAGGGCTGCTGCACTCCAGTGGTGATCTAAATGACTCCTGTCCTATTAAAGGAATAATTATCCAAATATGGCAAGGAAGAGGCTGGACGATAATCATCTCTTGAGGTCTCTTACAAGCTACATGGCTGATTCTAAGATAGGCTCTAACTTTTTGTTATTTGAGGTAGGATTCATCTGAGTGACACTTTTCAGATGATAGTGACAAGTGCAATGCAAACCTATGTTTAAAAAAGTAAGAACATGAGAGAAATTCAAGCATCCATTTCTCTTACCCACAAGTTCTGTTAATACTTGTGCCAGCTGATTTCATAAACACAACTAGCATCCACAGATACATTCTCTATTATTGACTCAGTAGCAACGACAGTGAATGGTCCCTGAAAATTGTTGTGGGTAGTGTATGATTTTTTGTATAAACTTGAATAGAAACTTGGCTTATTTTGTATTACAAAACTGTCATAAACTGCAGTCAGTTTAACTAAGATGAAAGCACCAGTTTACCACCCAAATTTAGAAAAATGAAGGTTAAGATTAAGTAGATTAATGAAGTTAGCAAGTTGGCAAAATAGAAATGTTTGCACAATAGAATTTATGTTGTAGAGCACTCACGTAGATGAGATGCTTTACATTCCCCGTTAAGTCTGACTTTAGGTGAATGTTACCACAGCTGTATAGATAGATATCGAATGTTATCACTAAAAGTTAGTAACGCTTAGGGCTTTACCCAGCATTAAGTTTTGATCCGTCAGCTATGATTCAACTTGCCCTCTTTTATCACATACGTGATTCTGTATTTGATTCGGATTTAGTTCTGATCTTTCATGATAAGTTTACCCAAGAAGTAATTAGCTGTATATCTAAAACTATGTTCTGGAAAACCCAACAAATAGGAGAACCAGTATCATACCTAGCCTTATCATGATAAGCAGAAGTACTGGGGGATGAACCTCAGAAAGAATGGAGAAAGGAAAATGTGAACAGCAACATGATTATGTCAGTACTCCTAAGAGCTTACAACAGATTGAGGAAAAATAATTAAAACCAAAATTACTATAGCAAATCTTGCAACCTATTTCTCTTTCTGTGCATGGTCATGCAGAGCATTGGCTCATTGTGGTACAGACCTATCTAAAGTGTCTTCAAAATGCCAAACTGTTCTACTAATACTGTGTAAAAAGTGACATTTCCTCCCCTTATTTTCTCTCCCCTCCCCTTGCATGGTTTAAGAAGTAGAAGCGTTGCTAAGCAGAGTCTGGAAAATTAAAATTTCTGCAGGAAGTGTGTTGCAAACTATAACCATACTTTTTTTAAAGCCTGAATATTCACAAGCTCTGGTTTCTAACCTATGGCTATTTCTGCAGAACTCATTTTGTGATGGAGAAGTCTCACATACTTAAAAAATAAATCTGCAAACAAACAGGTGTAACACATTGCAGTGGTACGTAACAGCTAAAATAAAGAGTGGGATATACACATTGCAGCTACAGAGCAGGAGTAAGGGAGAGGGAAAGGAAGAAGAATTTATTTAGTTGCCTCTGCTTTTTCTTAGTATTTATCACTGTTGCAGTTGCAGGTTTTGCACTGATTTAATCAAAGTTCATTCTCCCTCTGCAACCAAATTCATGCCATTTCATTTCTAATTAATAAACCCTATCAATGAAATAGCTTCTGTAGTATTGTAAAGTTTCTTTTATCAAATATCTTAATTTGGACTATCAGGATGAACAGTACTGGGTCCAGTCTGCTTTTTAAAGTCTTGTCTTCTGCCCTGTATTCCAGGTGATTATATGTCTGGAAGTTTGTGGGATGAGACACATACAGGGAATTCATTTAATTTACCTTCTCCTGTAAGTTAAAGAAAAATGTTTTGATCATTTTTAATCCTTGAAACTGACATTTCCATAAAAGCCAATTCATAGAAATCTCAGCAACCCAATTTACTAATTACAGCAATAGGACATCCACATTTTGAAGAATATAACTGAAAGCTGGGATAATAAGGCAGTTTGGTTTTTGTTTAAACAAACTAAACAGCTACCTCTCAAACTCAGTTGTCTCTAAGGTTTCAGAGAATCAGAGCAGAAAAGCAGTAGCACGCCGAGTTTGTTTCCTAGGTGACTAATTAACATGCAGCCTGAGAAGTAGCCTGGATTTGGAAGAGAGCTATTCTTTAGGAATTAAGACAATAAAGTACTGAGAAGAATCTCAAGAGAAAGATGAGAAAGTATTAGTCCCCATTGCCAAGCAATAAAAGCAAATGTGTGTTGTGCTCCTTTTTGGAGTTGCAAGTTATATCTCAAAGGATAATATCTTTCGTCTCAAAGAAAGACTTCCTTCATGGTTCCAGAATTTTTTGATTTATTCTCACTTCAAAGTAAATTACCAGCGTTGCACCTCCAACACAAGAGACTGAGTGTTGTACAGCTATGAGGCTATGCCTTTAAGAGCTTGAAAAGTCTTTCTTCTAAAGCTACACTAAAATATCAAAATAAATCTCATGAAAAATATCTACAATGCATTTTAGTTTGATTCCAGTTAACATTTGGCCTTCTGATGCTTAAAAGAAGTCTAGCAAAAACTGCTGAAACCACTATGAAGTGTAACAAAGCTACCAATGAGCTTAGTTTGCCCTTGCAGCCCTTCCCCTTTGCTCAGGAAAAGAAGTGGAAGTCTGGTTTGATTCACCTGCTTCAGGCTTCTCAGGCTGGGGCAATCAGCCCATACACTGAGGTCTGGAATGAGCCATTTTGATTGTGAAAGCCGTAGTGCACACTTACTATGAGAACCCCAACACACATCCAAAAAAATAATTGGATGCATTTCACATTACGTTTTTGTTCAGATGTTTTAAAGTACGTGCCCCAGATGTCTCCAGTTACCATGCTTCTGACTGCATCACGGAGCAGTTGTACAGCAGAAGAACCGGGTCACTTGTGGATGACGCTAAACCAGGAGATGTGCTCAAATACTGCATTTTTTGCAATTATTGACAGGCATTCAGTACCTGGGGCCAGACTAGAGCTAATCTGGATCAATGCCCCTGAGAACAAACAGTGTGGACACTGGGTCCTCAGCTTCAGATTCTCTCCTACTGCACCATGCTAGCTGTTAACACACACTTGGCCGTCAGGGGACTCTTGCTCAGTTGCCACTTTGCCTCATTACAAGTCCATAATCACACCATGATGTCTCTGTGGGCACTCAAAAGCTCTATGTCTGCTCAGCTGTGCTGGTAAGAGCTCCAGTGGAAGAGACTGTTGTGGTACCACCTTGCTTTCTTGACAAACTGAACTAATTGGAGGTAGTCCAGAGAAGACAGATAGTGAGGAAAGGTCAAGATATAATATGACCTGTGAAGGATGATTGAAAGAAGTGGGTTGCTGAGCCTAGAGCAAAGAAAAGCTAAACAGGGAAATTATGGCAGTCTTAAATACATGAGAAAGAGACTGCTGAGATGAATGGAATAACCTCTGTGTCCATTTTGAACTCGACAAAAAGAATGTGCCAATTTCTGGGAAGGGAGATGTAGGTTAAATATTAGAACGCCTTTATAATTGTAAGAATAGTGAAGCTTTGGAGAAAATTGCTTGAGGATGTCATGAAGTCCTACTCTGGAGTCTTTTGAAAACAGGCTAGACAAATGTTTGACAGGTATGGTTAGTTGTGTTGTGAGGAAAGGTGATGGACAAGACAACCTTTGAAGCCGCTGTCATCCCATCTGACATAAATTCAGAAGGGCTTCATTTTTATAAGTGTGAGTGACTTGCTACCCACTGAGATTTCTGAGGTCATATAGAATTAGAAAATGGATACTGAGTGGATAGAGTGTTGCCATTACTGGGATAAATCTTTAGGAACTGCCTTTTCTTATGGTGCAGTCAATAGGAGGCGTACCTGTTCATGAGGGCAAGCAGAGCTCTTTGATTTGGTAAGAATTGATATGTGTGAATGCTCAAAACCTGCTGAAGGAGGTCAGTCCTAAAAGCAGTGATCGAAGAGGGAGAGGTACAAGTATTACTGCTCACGTTGTATTCTGGGGAACAGAGAAGCTAAAGGCAAAGTGCACAACAACCAAAGGAATACATGGCAGGGGCAGAACATGGGGCTGGTTTTGGTGTGTCCATTCCACCAGATTATGTTACATTTCCACTTTACAGCTATAATTTTTTCTGATGCCTTCCTATTATGTAACTGCACTTTATGCATCCAAGACCTGCAGTTAATAACTCTTAATCTCTACATGAACATTGCTGGGTATTTATTTATTTATGGTGTTGCTAGTCCCCTGTAATAGGCAGGAACTACCCTAGTGCATACAGGAAAGGATATGCCAAGTGGGAGGTGGTAGAAGCAGGAAAAGAGGCTACATTTGTGAATGAATTAAGCACTCTAAATTCTTTACTTCGGTAAATGACCTGAGTTGCTTCATCATGTTATTCATGACTAACTGTAATTGTTGCCATGTTGGTTGTGGCTGGGGTCTGAATCTTCACAGCAGAAAACATGAACTTCTGCAGCTTGAGAAGACAGAGCCTGAAACTGAAATCTAAGAACAAGCAATTTCCATGGATCAGAGGCAGAATGCAGAACTGCATAATTGATGTGTAACTGGAATTGAGCAAGTGATGTACCTCTCAGTGACTTAACCAAAAAAAACAGAAAGAAGCTATACTGATTATTATTAGAAGAATGAAACCTTGCCTAAAATTTCATTTTGCAAGAATGTGGATAACTTACTTTAATAAGACACAGAATATTTTGTTTTATTTTAGCTGTGAAATTATTTTTCCTGTGGGTTTTTTTTTTAATACAGCATTGGTTAATTGTATTACACTGTTTTAAAATGAAGGAAGAAGTTTAATTGTGATAATGTCAGAATGACAACAACTAAACTGAAAAGGTTCTCTATTTTCAGAATTTCAGCAATTATTTTTCAGGAGAAAATAATTTCTGGTCTAATTTTAAATCAGAAACAGATGATGTGCCTGACTAATCATTCTTCTTTTTTTCACACAAAATTAAATATTTTCAAAAGAATTACAATTGTATGAACTAAACACACTGAAAACTAATTTATCTGTTTTTCTTATCATGCTATACAGGGATTCAAACCATCATATCTAACATATAATCGCACAATGTTTATGGTTGTCTAAAATGCATAGTCATCTGCTTATTTAATTCTTTAGTTTACCTAGCCTTTAATGTTATATATTCTACTACCTTTTGCTTGCTTATTTATTTTATAGCTTGGAGAAGCAGGGTAATATGGCCAAAGTCAGATTGTCTCCAGTCCTTAAAGAAGACCATTATACCATTCGGTGTAGGAGACATCACACACAGCTTTAGCTACCTAAAGACTGGGGAACATGCTGTTCAATCAAAGCTGATCACAACAATAGAAAGAGAGCTAACAGGCTGTGGACTTTTCTCACAGTGTGCATAAAGCAAGAATTAAAAAGGAACTAGAGGGAAGTATGACAGTTCGGAGGAGCTTTGAAAATATCCCAGATAGCCAGTCATCAGAGGAGCAGAGAGCATGGTAGTGGAAGAGTTGTACACTGTGTTTTCAGCAACTTTCTGTTCTCTGTGTTTGTCCTGTGAACTGTACTCTGATTGTATTCTGTCTGTGCAGTGATACGTTTCACCTCTTTCTGTGGTTGAGACTCATTGCCACAATTATGTTCACATAGACTTTTTTCTATTATTTTCTCAATGATAACCGGCAGTTTGGGTGTCCAAACTGAGAAGCCATAAGGACAGAAGAGTGACACCAAAGACCCCCAGTTTCTAACAACTGAACAATTCAATGGGGATATTGTCAGGGACAGCAAGCAGAAAAATAGTCTGGTATGTGTGGAGGAGCTTGTTCAGCAATTAAATCCTATGATTACTGGCTACTGGGTTGGGGTTTCAGCTTTGTGATGTAGGTCCACGAATGGTCCTTTGATATCAAGCAATGAGTAATCGTAATCATATCTCAAAATATCTGTAAGCATACAGAACAATTCGCCTAGAGAAATTATGCACCCGGTCAGCTGTCATCTTGCTGCAGTGACTCTTTTCTCAGTAGCAGTTTTCCCTGGTTCCCTACAGAACTCAGCACACTTTGGGATGCTGGCTACTGGAGAAGACAGCATACACTTTAGTTGCTTGTCAATACATGCATAAGAAAATGCTCAGAAGTAGATCAAGCAAAACAAATATGGTACATATTTATTCCAGAAATAATTGGATAATAAACTCTGAAGATATGTACCATTCAGGAAACATAAAGAAATTACAAATATTATAGAAATTGTAGCTATTACAGGGTTATACTAAAACTGTTCAAATTGTTAGCACTTCTCAAGAGACAATGGAAGAATAGGTAGCCACATTATAGGAAAAGTTAGTGTCTGCAGTAAAATCACTCATCTGTATACGGATTGCAAACACAAAGATGATGAAAAGCCTTTAAAATTTGTTATCATTCATCAAGAAGGCAGCCATAATAAAACATTTTTCAGCAAGTATTGAAATAGTCTTTAAAATAAAGCAGTGAAAGATGCTAATTCTTCCTGTGTCATGTTAGCTGGGGACGTGCAAAGATACATGTAGAGTTACTCAAGAAATAGCCCTGAGGCTCCAGTGCAGGCCACTGATGCACTGGGCAGTGATGTCTCACCTTAGAGCTCTGCATCCTGTAAGAAAAAGGGCAACAGAAACACTGAGAGCACAAGTGTAGGAGCCTGTGGCCATGTTGTCCGCCAGGCACCAGCTGGTAGTGGTGGGCGACCTGGGTGGGCGACCTGGCGCTGCTCACCTCTGGGTGTGAATGTCTACCTTCCTAGATGACACAAAGAATGAATGGCTACCATCTCCGCAGGGCCACCCGTGCCAGGCTCCTACTCATCACTTCAGTGGTCTTGGGAAGGTCACACACGGTGCTAAATTCGTAACAGAGTGCTGATCTCCAGGTAATTGTGAGCATAATTGTCTCAGAAGAGCAGGCAGGGTTATCAGGTGGGACCAGGCCAGTGGCAGCAAAATGCTTGTGCCAGAGCTCTGGTCTGTTACTAATTAGGTTTATTGCAATTATCAAGACACTTTTGGCATGATAAATCAATATTTATCAGAAAATGCTCTACCTTTTCAACTGAACGTACAAATACATGTATATATGAATACATATGTATTTTCATATATATAAATCCATTCTTCTTGATATGTATAATTCAGGTAGGTGTTCAGAGGTTTCATCCACCACATCCAGGGCCCAGCTTAACAAAGCACAAGATGCAGTGCCAGAGGCATGCAGCTTGCATTGCTCCCACTGAGTAGGTTATCATGTAAATGCAAATACATTTTCCTCCAGTGCCAAGGCAGCAGATACCCTTGGGTGGGCTCTCAACACTGTTTCTCATTGACTGCATCTTACAGACCACCTTTATAGACTTTGGACTTCTCTTACCTGGCTTACTGAAGTGAAGAATCAGTCCTTATCAACAGGTTTTTTTTCAGGGCACATGAATATAAAATGTCCTGCTGAGAGGGAGAAAGTTGTATGTCAAAGTCTGTTCTTTAAAAACTGCTGATTAGTGCTAAAGAAATCAATTTAACACAAGAAATTTTCATAAAAGTCTATTCACTCCGCAGAAAATAAATATGTAATTCCATGGGGAAGCAAAAGAGAAAGAAGAAAGTATCTATCCAGTCAGCTTCTACAAGATTTTTCTTCCCTGAAGGGTCCTTCTGTGTGTAAATTAAACCACTGTACTTGCAAGTGGTTGACTTGAGGAGAGAGTTCTTTGTTTTAAAAGCTGACTTGCTCTATGTGTGTACCTCTGGGTCTTGTGCTTTAAAGGGTTGTTTTTTTAATATATAAGATGTATATAACATTTATTTAGTTTATTATACAAATAGCCAATGAGCCTACTGTAATATTGGTGTCCCACTTTAAAAAAAAAGTCACAGATCTCTTGGGGTAAGCCTGCAACTTTAAACGGAAAACAACAGAAAACAGTACTGACAAGTCTTGAAGGAACACCAAAACCCCACATATAATAAAGAAACAAATAAACAAATGTATAGAAGTTTAGATATACATTTATATATATTATTTTTAAGGAAATACTTTGGAAACCTCTAAACACTTGCAGACATAGATTTTTTAGTTTTAATTTTGCTTGTTTGTGTGATTTCATTTTTGTATTTCACCATTTTTTCCTTCTGTCTTTAAAAAGCTGCTGATTTGACACAGGGAAAATAGAGATGCCTCATGAAATCAGATATCCACTTTCCCTTGATTTTCAGTTCTTTGGAAAACATCAGCAATCAAGAACAGCTTCATTGCTGCCAGTGACTTTTCTTTGGTGTCACTGTGCATCGTATCACTGAGTTCACCTAGGTTTGCTTATTTGTTCTGCCAGGGAATCTGGTCAAATATTTCCCAAATGTTGGGCCAAGAAAGCAATATTAAAATCCAAAATTGCATTAGAGCTAAAACCTCTCCTGTGAGGAAAGGCTGTGAGAGTTGGGGCTGTTCAGCCTGGAGAAGAGAAGGCTCCGGGGAGACCTTACAGCAGCCTTCCAGTACCTGAAGGGGACCTACAAGCAAGCTGCAAAGGGACTTTTACAAGGGCATGCAGTAGCAGGAGAAGGGGTAATGACTTCAAGCTGAAAAAGGGTAGATATAGATCAGCTATAAGGAAGAAATTCATTACTGTGAGGGTTGTGAGGCACTGGCACAGGTTGCCCAGCGAAGCTGTGGCTGCCCCCTCCCTGGCAGTGTTCAAGGTCAGGTTGGATGGGGCTTTGAGCAACCTGGTCTAGTGGAAGATGTCCCTGCCTATGGTGGGGGGGGTTGGAACGAGATGGTCTTTAAGGTCCCTTCCAACCTAAACCATTCTATGATTCTATGAGCAAAAATCCAGAGCTAAAATCAATGTATAATGAAATTTGGGTTTTGGTGTTAAGGTCACTGTTTTTCAAAATTTCTATCCCTAATGCTAGGAAAGTACAAGAGTTTGTTACAAACTATATAAAACATTTTAAGAAAATGACAGTTTTTCATGAAATTTCTGCAGTAGTGAAATCAGAATTTGAAAAGAAAGTAGAAGTGAAATCAAAGCAATGGAAGAAAGTTCATATCTGGCAATTTAAAGTTCAACACCCATGTCTTTGTGTTTTGAAAGCTGCAACTTCAGGTGGTCTTGGGGTAAACTCCAGCGTAGGTCACTATGTTTTTCAGCGTCTACTCTCCAGGTAAGCTTTTTGGTTTAGTGACTGACATCCTAGTAAAATACTGTTAAACATCTTGGAACTATAGTTTTTACATGTATTCCTTTAAGGTTCAGATTCTCCTTAGGCTTTGCAGAGAAAGCAGCAGCCATTCTGTGATGAAGCTGGAACCTTTGTTTGTCTTTACACAAAGATGGGATAAAATCTTATTTTCTACTCTTAAATGAGTCCAGAAGTTGACTTTAAATACACAAAATACAGACTAAAGTGCCCAGGAGGGAAAGAGTGGTGATACCTGAGCTCTGTGCCACCTCTCTTCCCCTTGTCCCAGCTACTTAAGGAGCTGAAGATACCTATCACAGGTGTAGTCAAATCATACCTTAAGCAAGGGTTGGTCCAGGTGACATCCAAAGGTCCCTTCCAATCTCTTTTTTTTTCTATAATATGATGACTATAATTTCTTTGAATTTCAAGTTCACTAAAAGTTGTAACACTTGAGCTGGCATGTTCTGTTCCATGTGTTTCTGTTGGACCTGACTTGCCAGAGCGATGCAAAACATGGTGTTTCCGATGGTCTGCAGAAGAAAGGCTGTGACTTTGCCTTGAGCAGCCACTTTCTTAAGCTGACCTGACCCTGAATCTCATCCTCACATCATTAAGCCAGCAGGGACAAGGATCTCCAGCTGGATATGACTTCAAGTACCAGGATCTAACTTAAAAATTGGACCTGACTTCAATGTTGGCCCTCCTGTGTGAGATGTTTTCGACCAGATTTCCTTCATTACTAATTATTCTGGAATTCCCCAGTATGGTTACAGCTGTGGCTTTAAGTTGCTAAGGCAGGTGATTATCAAGGACACCTGGAGCATAAAAAGCCTTTAAGAAAGGCAAGCCTGCTGGCTTCAGCTCTAAGGTGCAGAAATGTGCACCTCCAAATGTCTGTATCCTGAACTAGTAACTGGAAATGACAAACTGTTAAAAGAAAAAAAGGTTAATGAAGTCCATGTCTGGTACTTCCTAGGCTGGCAAGGTGGAGGTTTGTGTGATTGCAATCATTAGCACTCCCAAGCTGTTGATGGGTAAGTACCTTTTCCTTAGACTTTTCTACCGATCCTTCTCAGTCACTTCTCAGTTTCTACCTCTGTAAGTTCTGCGTTTTCTTACAAAGGATTATGGAAATTCATGTCAATTAAAGCTATTTTTGTCGGAAATTAGCCATTATTTATAATGCACCAAGGCTGCTCATTATGCAGTTAATTTTCAGATCAGTTGTTTACTAGCTGTATTGTTTGACCTCTTTGACCTAGCAAAGAAAGTTTCTTCAGGTGCTGTCAAATAAAATAAGATATATAGTATGTGGTCTTCATCTTTGCAGGTTAAATTCTGCTGTGACTTGAGGCCAATTGTTAACTTTAGTCAGTGGATTTGTGGGGGCTATGGGGTGGCTATGGAATTAAGCTTGGTTTCATGATACTATTTGTAGAAGAAAATGGAAAGCCCAGCCCCAAAACCTAGGATTATTTTTAGGCTCAGAACAATCAAACAGTAAAACTGACAACACAGAAACCAGCAGAAACTGACATCATAAAACTGGTGCTGAGTTCTTATTTTTGCATTACCATCCCCATTTGATATTAAAGCAAAATGGTAATAAACACCACAAAAGGACTCCTCAGCAACCCAGCAGGGAAGGATGTTAAAAAGTTCCTCATCAATCTGCGAGAGGAACAAGACTGGAGTAGAACTGTTGCAGCTGATAATTTTGCTGAAAGATTTATTGCTGGAATTTTTCTCTAGAGAAGAGGAGAAATAGAAGTAACTTAGACATGCTACACATTGAATAACACTGACATCGAATAATAATTTTAGAAAGGGTCATCCTGAAGATGATCCACTGTCCATGATAAGCCTGTGTTGCTCATAAGCACCTCTCCTCATTGCTGTTAACAATTTGTTTTGGAAAGTTATCCATTTTCTTTGTTAAACTGCTCAGATTACTGGTGAACTTTGTCTTGTGTCATAGAGTTCTATGAGTGGAGAGGACTCTTCTGTGTCAAGGATCTCTGAGGTCCTGCAGAGAGACAGTTGCTGAGGAGAGGTACAAAGCAGCTCTTTCAATGAGAGAATGAGGGTAATCTGACACAAGCACCTCTTTCACATGATGAAAGCCTTCCTATACAATGTAGTTGCATTTTGCCTATCCTCCATTCTTCTGGGATCTTTATTTTCCACCTACCCCCACTGTTGATTCATGTAATTTTTCTTTGTTGGTGTCTTGATCTCTTTGTTCCTCATTAATGATCATAATTGTTTTTCTCACTTAGCCAAGTTTATACCATGTTTTCACGGTACACAAAAGAGATTCAGGTGTAGATAGACCTTTTATTTATAAGCACAGAAAGAAACACAAGCAAAAAATCAAGCACTCCTTCAGCTTGGAGAAGGGTCAGGCAACATCTAGCATAGTTCCTGCATGCTAAGATAAGTGCTTACAGTGGGGATGGGGAAGATAAGAAAGCATCTCATTACATCAACTCTGCACGATGTTGTTAACTACTTGCTTAATCCTAAACAAAACCTGCAACCCATTCAGGAGGCAGAACAATAGGAGAGTGCTGGCCTGAGCATCCCACGGGACTTGAAATTCTCAAAAGCCATTAGGACCAGCCTGAGGGAGAGAGGGGAGGCGAAAGAGTGGGGGAAGGTATCCCCTCCAGTTTTCCCCATAGAGTGGGTTTGATTATTAGCAAATTCTAAGACATAGGATACGAGGTATGGAAATGACGGCAGTGCCGCATGCAAACACAAGCCTAATTTGATGCACAGTGATGTTATCATGTCATAAGTCGATATCATACAGTAGAGCAAAATCATCATCCTGATCCTTTTCCCAGTGATGATGAACAGCATGGCAATGAACACACAGTGCAAGTACGGATTTACATAGCAGAGCCACTAGATCAAACTTAGAAACAGTTTTTACCGGCTACTATTTAACGCAATAAACGTGTATAACAAAAATTTAACGAAATCTAGGAAAATTGTTGTAACACCCACTGCTCAGCCCTGCCGTTATCCCCGCCCCATGCTTGGGCGCCAAATTTAATGTTAAGGTTTGGCTGCGGCAGGCAACAAAAGTGCCACGTGGCCTCCCCTCCCCCCGCTGGGTTGCGGAGGAGAATGGGAATAAACAGGCAGAAACTGGTGGGTCGGGATAAGGGCAGTTTAACAGAACAGCAAACAAAGGGAACAGGGACAACAACGATACAGATAAGGAGAAAACACAACACAAACCGCACGACCCACAAAGGCGCTCGACCGGACCAGCGCCAGTGCTCCCGAGCCGTGAGTGAGTTTCCACCGCCCAGCTCCCCCCCACTGGAACCCAGCCCGATGGCACATGGTATGGAATACCCTGCTCTGTTTGGCCAGGTGGGGTCAGCCCCCCGGCTGTGTCCCTTCCTGGAGTCCGGGGAGAATTAACCCTGTCCTGGCCAAACCCAGGACACATTCAGATACAGCAAAATGCCCATCTATGCTCAGCAGAGAACTGCCTTAAATAAGAAAGGAGCTTATCTTAGATGCAACACTTTAGCTGCTTGCCAGTCACTCTCCATCTTCCACATAGAATACTTCTCAGGGAGAAAGGTGCTCAAGAAGTGGCCAAAGGTTGCGAGAAAAACATGCCTCGCCTGTCCCAGTGCTTTTGGCTGCTTTAAGAGCACTGTGGAGCAAAGAAAGATGAAGGTAATTGATTCCCAGAATTTACACTTGAGCAGCTCTTGGACACAATGAAGGATTTTCTTTGACACATCTGGCAATGCCGTGATCCAAAACCCACACAGTGTTGGCTTAGTTGACCACTGACTCACCAGTGCAGTACCTGGCTTTTTCTGAGACGTGAGACGTGATGCAAACAGAAAACTTCAATTCTACATAGACCGTCCTTCTGCAGAACCTTAAAAGAAATTATATTAATGCAAGCTTATTTCTTCTTACCTTTTTCCTTTGGATTTTAGTCAAGCCTATTGTTTCGCTGTGTGAACAGTCATTAGCTGAAGCTTATTCTTTGTTCTGCTACATATGACAATCATCTTTTTGAGCATACACAATGGGAAACTTCCTAGGATGACACTGTAACAAACAAAAATGCCAAATGTGAAGTTCTTCTCATGAGTCACACCTCCAATGTTGACTGCATGGTGCTCGCGTTTTGCATTTTCTTAGCACAACTTAACAATGGCAGAAGCAGAAATAAGGATCTTCTCTTATTCTGATTGACACATGTTCATTTACAACACAAAATGCATCAGGGCAACCACACTGCAATCCTTTATTCCTTGATTTTAGCCTTTGGCACTTCTTTTGTCCCTATTAACCCAGCATTTTATCATTGGGATTCACAAGAGATCTAAAGTTTAATTGGTTACAAGTGAGCAAGAGGCATATCCTATAACCTCTTTTCTCTTCTGAGGCTTTTAAAAATTTTTAGATCTTTTGCCATTTTGCATTAAAAGAAAGATTCTGGGTGAAACTGGAAGTGTTTAAAATAGGAGGCTTCTGGGCTGGGTGCAGGCTTCACCTGTCTAGCTTTGCTGTGCAGATGTATGGTCATAGATGTTTTGAAGGACATGAACACATCAGCCTCACTGGCCACTGCTCATGTGGTTTGCAAGGGGTGGCTACTGAAAGGGTGAGCAGTGACAAGAGCCATTTCCCACTGTGCCTCCCCTCACCTCCCTGCCACACAGCATTATGTAGTTCCTTTGCTTTTGTGGATTACGTCAGGTAGAGAACTGCTTGCGTGCTGTTCAGCTGTTGGCTGGCTGAAGGCAACGCAAGAAGTGCCTGAGGCAAGATGTGCACTATCGATCTATCAGCATGCAGCATATGAGAAGGACTCACAGACTTCAAAGAAAGAAACACTTCTGAAGATATCTACATGCCCTTCAGTAAAATTATAGATGGAATTTGCAATGATCCGGAGTACAGGAACTATCAGACGGTGATGACCTTTTGCATGTGTGTGTGGCGGGGGTGGCACATGACCTGGGGAAAAGTAGGCTTTTGTACAGCAGTCACTTTGTCCTTTTCGTACAGATAAACAAAGAACAGAGAGATCCTTGGACTGGCAAGGTAGACCTCAGGTGAAGAATCGTGCATTCAAAACTACTGCTTTTGTATTGCAGTGTAAGGAATGTTAGACACCATACATAACAGGTGCACTGAAAAGTAACCCTGGAACTGTAAAATACCATAGGAATTACACTAAAAAATTAGAAACCTTCAGATTGCAATATTTTATTTCAGATTGCTGTGAAAAATCTTCTAGGTCCTGACACATCGCACACCAGTTTACAGGTACATATGTATTTTTAATAGAAAACATTGGGGTTTCCATTTTGTGTGTGCTTTCAGCCATGCTAATTGTCTTGCTATTTCCTTTTTCAGCAAGCTATATGAAGGACGGTTTTATTCTAATTTTGTGTAAAACACATGAGAAAAATACGTAAGTATCCCTGTTTCATTAATAATTTCCAAACATTTCTGAATGCAGAAAAGCTATAAATTACAAGCCTTGAAGGCTCAAAACCAAATAAGAAGTCACAAACAGAGATAACAACCTCATGCACGTGTGTTTGCCTAATAAAATGTATTATCTCTTCTAGCAATCCCTCCATCTCCTTTAAAAAAACAAGATATTTAAGGTGCTGTCACAAATTTAACACAGATGGTTTGGTTATGGTGGGTCTGGCTGAAGGGAAAGGATTGTTCTTCAGACGTCCTTACAGAAAAATTGCAGTGTTGCTTGTTGTAGTCAGCTGGAATACAACTCCATGCACTCCTTATGGTTACGTCTGCCAGCTGGTGGGTTTACAGGCTCAGTGGCAAGTCATAGTCTTCTCTCCATTTCTGGCCGTTTTTGTATATTACTAGAATTCTATGATGCTTTTGCAGGCATGAAGGGGCTGTGTCTATAATGATATATGGTTTTTATAATCCTTTCCCAAGGCCTTTCATTCCATTACAATTCAGACCAGGGGTCTAACTTCAGTCTGTGTTTTTTCATGTTAAATCTCCAAGGTTGAGGTCTCTATTTTGATATTATGAGCAGAGCAGAATTTTATCATTATAGCAACATGACTAAATAAAAGGTACAGAATGATCTTGACCTGTTTTGAGAAGAAAGTTGAAGAAATTTTAGGTATCAGTTGTACCAGTGGGTGAAGCATTATAGCAACATAATGTTTTTTAAGTTTTCTGTGCACACAAAACAGTAACACTTCTCACAATACACATTTTCAAGCTTCAAGTGATTTTTATCTTGCTATTGTGTTATACTAAACTATTTTTTAATCTTTAGTTTTATCTGGATGCTCAGGAAATCTTTGGTGAGATTGAAAGGCTGATATTTTTCTAATGAAATAAAGATACGGTACATATAACAAATTCTCAAAAAGAACAGTGTTGATAACAACTAAACACCAATCACAGTATTCCAATACTTAAAGGGTGACTACAAAAAGGACAGAAGCTCTCTCTTCACAAGGAGCCACAAGGAGAAGACAAGGGGCAATGGGTACGAGTTGCACTGGGAGAGGTTTCATCTTGACACAAGAAAGAAATTTTTTTACAGTAAGAACAGTCCTTCGCTGGAACAACCTCCTCAGGGATGTGGTAGAGTCCTCATTGCTGGAGTTTTTCAAGATGCAATCGGACAGGGTGCTATATAATCTCATCTAGACTCCCTTTCACATGAAAGGCCGGACCAGACTATCTTTTGAGGTCTCTTCCAATCTGGGCTATCCTATGATTCAAAGCTTACTTTGAGTTTTACATTGAATATTTAAATTCCGCACCACCATCCCTACCCACTTGCAAAGTAGTTCTTTAGTGCTGCCGAAGGCCTTCAAACAGGTGGATGCAACTTATCTTGGCTTTATGTAGGCAGATCAAGCACTACCTCTGTCAGTCCAGATATTCCATTTTGTGTTAACGCCTTTGTACAACTCCATAGGATGGACACACCAGCAACGCTCATGGAAGTTGAGTTTATTTTCAATGGCTTCGCATTTCTTTCTTTTTTTTTTTTCTGAAGACTGTAAATGCTGTAAATGCTCTTTCTTTTTTTTTTCTCTACTTAACAATTGCAAGCACGCTGCAAGAAGACAGACTAGCGCATGAAAGATGAAGAAGGAAAAGATGTTTGCTGTGATCCAGCTGACAGTCGTGCAATTAAACTGCCAGGAAAAAAAATACATGCTTTACTTGTCTAAAGAATGGTTTGAAGCCAAGCACATTTTGTACTGCACATTCAAGGAAGTAATTAGCATATCTGGCATTGTAATAGCTTAGGTGATAGGCAACAAGATATTAGTCACTGCAAATAGCTGCAGTATGGGACTAAAGTACATTACACGGATTGTTGTTTGACACCATTTATCTGAGGAGGAAGAACATATAAATGCATCTAAATAAATTAGAATGCAAAATTACGTTTCTCCTTTCCTTTTGAAAACAGGATTAAATTTATTGAAATAATTTTTACATGCTTGCCTTACATTGTCTTGTGTATTTTTTATAGAATAAATGGGCTGAGGACAGTGAGTAATCGCAGATCTCCTAGCCTGTGCATTAGTCCGTTCTCCCTAGGACCCACAGAGATGGGGTTTACTGTAGCTAAGCCCATGCATTGTAGTGATGACATAGACAAATCCAGTAATATCTCACACCATTTTGTTTGTGTAGGACCCCATGTTTCTCAGATGAATTAAGAAACAGTTCATCTGAATCAGTTAATCACAAAAAACCAGGTGTAATACAAGACCAAGTGCGGAGTAATGCCAAGGTAAGAAAATTGTTGCAAGGAACTACACTTAGGTCCCAAATCTCAGTGGCAGGCAGGAGGCAAGTCAGCCTCTCTGCTCAAACCAGACAGCCTGAGATCAAGGACAGCTGCATTATTTTTGTCCAACAGAAACAAAAGAAAGCACAGCTAAAGTCACCGTGTCAAAAGGAAATTCTTGCCCAGGGTCCAGTCTTCTTTCCAAGTATTGCCTTCCATAAGGTTTCCACTGAGGGTAATTATTTGCATCTTCAAGAAGTCGGTGTGTCCCTGTGTAGTCAAAGATAGCACACCCTCTGCTAACACAATCTGAATGGCATATCTGAGTACTAGGCAGGTGTCAGCTCCGATGCGACAGGAAGTTCGGAATTAAATTATCCATCAACACTCACTGGACGAGTCGCTCTAAAAGCAAGGTCCCAGCTGGATAGCAGACCCTTGTGCATTAGGGATGCTAACAAAAGCTCATGGCTAAAATAGCACTGTTGATATAGAGGCCTTGCTGTTGGTCCATCACTGTAAAACCTGCGTATCACCTTTTACAAGATGCTCATCTTAGATAAAACTTGCCATAGACTAAGTGATAGAAAAGACCTGTCAAACACTTCTTACATCTAGGAACGCAGAGATTATTTTTTTCAAGTAGAGAAAAATCCAGTCTGATTTTAGGCACAGAGTGAAATGTCAGCTGTGATTATGAAGATTACTAACACATGCAGTTATCCACAGGCTCATTGTACGAAATGGCTGAAGCAGCAGATTACCTGCATCTGTTATTGATTACTTGAAGAAACTCTGGGTATAAATGGGGGTCCGAAGAAGGCATCCAAGGGGGATATGGTTACTTTTCCTAAGTCTCTCAAAAGGCATGAAATCAGTTTAGCTCTTTGTCAGAAGCCTTTTTTTCATATTACTGACCAAATCAGACTACATCAAATTGAACTTCAGTAGTCTTAGGTATATTCTTCTTGGACTAGTCATCTATAGTACTTTCTGGCACAAATAGTAGTGTCAAAAGATACACACAGGTGGAGAAACACAGACATAGAACTGAAGAATTGCAGGTGGAATTACAGTTTATACGTAAGGAGGAACCACAGGTGAAATTAATCCTCTTCAGGGGAAAAATTCTCTTCAGAAAGGGTTTCATTCTTCTTTACTTCTCAAGAACTTCTCTCCTCCTGCTGTTTTTATGTTGATTCTTTTTTTGGCGCTCTGCGACAGTTTCTGCTTTATAAATTGGCAGTGGGAGCACTGCATGCTTCCAAATTCTCACACTGCAAATGTTCTCATTGTTCATTCAAGAATTAATTCTGCATCTGGAATACAGTTATACTCCTATTCCTAGCCCAGGTAGCCACTGTGAACTGAACTAGTCAGCTTTTCAGTATTGGCATGTACAAAAGTAAGATTATGGCTTGCTCTGAACATTAGGACATGTTCAACTACACATAGTCCTTGTGTCCATGGTCTCTCCTGGAAGAGCATGACATGACTGAAAGATGATGGGTGCTCTCGTGAAATAATTAGTTTGGGTGCTGTCAATAGGGTCTGTTCATATTCAAGATGATTGCCCCACCACTTTTTCCCAGGCCCTCTCTGGGGCATCCTCTCTGGGATGACACAAAATCCCTTCTACTTTAGTCAGAGGTGAGTGGGCATTTTTTGCATACATAAATGTCTGTACAAGCTGCAATAGAAGAGAGAGGCAGGGCAAAGGAGTTTTTTTGCCTTCTTTATTTTTTTGAGTGTACGGGATTACTTTTGAGCTTTTTCAAGTAATACATATGTAAATTTTAAATAACCTGTTGTTACGATGCCACATTATCAAATTATATGTTACTCATGGCTAATATTAAATTGTGCCGGTTTAAGGTTTCTGGGTTTGTTGTGGGTTTTTTGGGGGGTTGGTTTTTTTTCTGGTTGAGCTGCCTGAAATTATAATCTTAAAATTTGTAATCTACACTACTTCCACATTAGTTGTTTTGGTGCAACTTAGCAAGTGAAATTGGTCACTGTTGTTTGAGTTGGTGGAGGCATCACCAGGTATACAAGCTGGCAACTAGTTCCATAATATGTGTTGTCCACAGGAGCTTATTTTTAAGCTAAACTTGAATTTAATCTTCTTTGGAGGATACTTTTGCAGCAAAAAATTTAGTGAAATGTAAAAAAGTGTAAGAAGAAAAGCAATAAGAAGAAATATTCTTTTTTTTTTTTTATTCATTCAGCATCGCTGGTGGTGGCAGCCAGTTGTGGGGTGCCGAGTGTACGAATGAGTCAACTAAGAATAAGGTATTCCCTACTCCGTCCTGTAACACTTGGTGCCTGGAGTCACTGGTGAAGAGACTAGTAGAAAGGCAGAAGAAAGGCCATGTCTGTAATAGTCAGGGCTACAATTTTCATGTCCAATCTTCGGAAATTTACTGTATAGGAAACTTCAGATTCATTTTAATGGAAACAAACAGATTGTTCTAAGCATGTATGTGTGAAATGAAGAAACACTGGAACGGGTTGCCCACAGAGGTGGTGGAGGCCCCATCCCTGGAAACATTCAAGACCAGGTTGGACAGGGCTCTGAGCAACCTGATCTAGTTAGTGGTGTCCCTGCTCGCTGCGGGGGAGGTTGGAC
>Ga0065711_1028700_pt1 | contig 39686 bp, 49 predicted proteins | sample Hoacrofraction12_FD_59098 | JGI IMG/M metagenome (GOLD analysis project Ga0065711, IMG submission 59098) | Hoatzin crop microbial communities from Cojedes, Venezuela - Epithelial fraction 12 v2 (version 2) | ecosystem: Host-associated > Birds > Digestive system > Esophagus > Crop | place... | reverse complement strand
CTTTATATTTTCCCCGGAGGGATATTTTGGAGAATTGTTTTAATGATGTTAGGAGTGATTTATAGAGTAAACCCTATTATTCTTTGTTTATTTATAATTACCTGCTGATAAACCTTTCTAATATTTATTTGGCATACTTATTCTCCTTTCTATACTTATTGTAAAGTGAGTATAAGGTACTCTATAAGTCACTCTTAACATCATTAAAGTCAATTGATATTTATTAAAAAGTGCAGGTAAAGTGTTCGAAAGGAGATGCAAAGAAGATGCCAAAGCAGAAAAACAAAGATACAGATAAAACAAATATTAGAAAGATGCCTCCTGCTCTTACACCAGAGGCTAGAGAAAATCAATTAATTTATCTTGCAACAGAATTAGCTGAACAGCAACTTAGAGATGGAACAGCATCATCTCAAGTAATAACTCATTATCTCAAACTTGGAACAACCAAAGAAAAAATAGAAAAAGAAATTTTGGAAAAACAAAAAGATTTAATAGAAGCAAAAACTAAAGCATTAAAAACAGCAGAACACACCGAAGAATTATATGCTGAAGCGATTGCTGCTATGCGTCTTTACAACGGCTCAGATAATCCGAAGGACAGTGAATTAGATGAACCAAATTAAGACATATAATGAACTAATTAAATTACAAAGTTTCGAAGAAAGATTTAATTATCTAAAGTTGGATAGTGTAGTAGGTGTTTCTACATTCGGATATGATAGATATTTAAATCAGATATTTTATAGATCAGCTGAATGGAAACAAATTAGAGATAAAGTTATTATAAGAGATAATGGTTGTGATTTAGCTTTTCCTGAATATTATATATATGGCAAAATACTTATTCATCATATTAATCCAATCACTAAAGATGATATTTTAAACAAATCATATAAATTATTTGATTTAAATAATTTAGTATGCGTTAGTAAAGAAACTCATGATGCAATACATTATTCAAGTGATGAAATAATAAGTAAGGAACCAATAGCAAGAACAAAAAATGATACATGTCCATGGAGACATTGAAAGGAGTTAAAATGAAATTTAATAAAAATTATTCAAAGATTTCAACAAAGAACAACAAACAAGATAATGCCGAAAATGTGACAGAAGAGGATGTTAAAAACGAAGAAGTTGAAGTTAAAGAAAAAGAAGAAGTAAAGGAAGAAAAGAAGGAAGTCACAGGTAAAGTTAATGCTGTTTTATTAAATGTACGTAAGGAACCTTCTAAAGAATCTAAAGTAATAAAACAAATAAAGAAGCATGATGAAGTTGTAATATTAGAAGACGCAAATAAAGAATTTTATAAAATTAAATGCAAAAATAAAGAGGGATATTGTATGAAACAATTTATTACCTTATAAAAAGGGGGTATTGAAAATGAATGAAAGTATATTAACATCTATAAAAAAGTTAATTGGCATAACAGAAGATAATACTGACTTTGATATGGATATTATAATACATATTAATTCTGTTTTTGTTATACTACATCAATTAGGAGTTGGTCCAGATGATGGTTTTTCAATATCTGATTCAAATAAAGTATGGAGTGATTATATAGATAATAATAAATTGTTTAATACTGTAAAATCATATATGTACTTAAAAGTCAAATTATTATTTGATCCACCAACAAATTCCTCTGTAAGAGAAGCTAATAATAATATGTTAGATGAGTTAGAATGGCGCATAAATTTACAACATGAATCATCAGAAAGTGAGGGCTAATATGTGGCAATATCAAAATACTGATGAACTTTATCATCATGGTGTAATCGGTATGAGATGGGGTGTAAGACGATATCAAAATAAGGATGGCTCTTTAACTGCTGCTGGTAAAAAGAGAGCTAAAAAATTAGAAGATAAATATTATGAATTGACAAATAAAAAACTAAATCCAAAAAATAACCCTAGTTCTAATATAAGTGATACTCCCACTCGTAAGAAGACATATTATAAAGATGCTAGTGACAATGATTTACAAAAGGCTACAAATAGATTAAGAATGGAAAATGAATTCCTAAATCAAGTTAATATAAATAAGAAATATTTTCCAGCTAAAGTAAAAAAATCGCCATTAGCAGTTAGAGCAGTTAAATCTGCTATATCTGAAGTTATCGCCCCTGCCGGAAAAAATGTAGCTAGGAATTATTTAGAAAGATTAGGAAAGAGTTACGTTGACAAACAATTTTCTGGAGCATCAAGTGCTGCTAAAGAAGTAAATAAAGTATATAAATCAGAAGCAAAACAAGTTGAAAAGATATTAAAAAAGAATATGGATAGAGCTACAAAAGAGATAAATAAAGAAATAGGCAAATCTTATATACAAGAAATAGAGAGTACACCAGCAGAAACAAAAACATCTTTAGGCACAGTAACAGTTGATAAAGAAAAAATATTAAAAGAATTAAAAAAGAATAAGAAAAAGTAAGGAGTAATATAATATGTTATCTAATACAGCAACTCCTAAATATTATGGTATGTTTAGAGATGCTGTAATAAAAGGAGAAATACCGGTTTGTGAAAATATATCGATGGAGATGAACAGAATCGATTCTTTAATTGCTAATCCTGGTATATGGTATGATGATCAGGCAGTTGAAGGTTTTATAAGGTATTGTGAAAATGAGTTAACTTTAACGAATGGCGATGATTTAGTATTATTAGACACTTTTAAATTATGGGCTGAAGAAATCTTTGGTTGGTACTATTTTGTTGATAGAAGTGTATACGTTCCTGGAAAAGATGGACATAATGGACACTACATTAATAAAAGAATAAAGAAAAGATTAGTTAATAAACAATATTTAATAATAGCCAGGGGTTCAGCAAAGTCACAATATGAATCATACATTCAAAGTTACTTCTTAAACATTGATTCTTCAACAACGCATCAGGTTCATACTGCGCCAACTATGAAACAAGCGGAGGAGGTATTAGCTCCTATAAGAACTTCTATAACTCGTTCCAGGGGCCCTTTATTCAAATTCCTAACAGAAGGTTCAATAAATAATACAACTGGTTCAAAGGCGGACAGAGTCAAATTAGCGTCTACTAAGAAGGGTATTGAGAATTTCATTAATGGTTCGTTGTTAGAAATAAAACCAATGACAATAGATAAGCTTCAAGGTTTAAATAGTAGGATAAATACTGTTGACGAATGGTTGTCAGGAGATGTTAAGGAAGATGTTATTGGCGCATTAGAACAGGGTGCTTCTAAAAATGATGATTATTTAATACTTGCAGTTAGCTCTGAAGGTACGGTAAGAAATGGTCCAGGAGATACTATCAAAATGGAGCTTTCTGACATACTAAAAGGAGAATATAACAATCCACATGTATCTATATGGTGGTATAAATTAGATAGCATAGATGAAGTAGCCGACCCTAATATGTGGGTAAAGGCTAATCCAAATATTGGAAAAATTGTAAGTTATGAAACATATCAATTAGATGTAGAAAGAGCCGAAAAAGCTCCTGCTACAAGAAATGATATTTTAGCAAAAAGATTTGGTATACCGATGGAAGGCTATACATATTTCTTTACATATGAAGAAACACTTAAACATAAAAGAAGAGATTTTTGGAATATGCCATGTTCTCTTGGAGCAGACTTATCACAAGGCGATGACTTTTGTGCTTTTACATTTTTGTTTCCATTACAGGGTGGTGCATTTGGCATAAAGACAAGAAATTATATAACTGAGAGAACATTGAAAAAATTATCTCCAGCTATGAGACTTAAATATAATGAGTTCATAGATGAAGGTAGTTTAATAGTAATGCAAGGTACAGTATTAGATATGATGCAAGTTTATGATGACTTGGATAATCATATCATGGAGAGACAATATGATGTTAGGTGTTTTGGATTCGATCCATATAATGCAAAAGATTTTGTATCCAGATGGGAGCAAGAAAATGGGCCATTTGGTATAGAAAAAGTAATACAAGGAGCAAAGACCGAATCCGTACCATTAGGCGAATTAAAAAAATTAGCAGAAGATAGAATGTTAATCTTTGATGAAGAACTAATGACATTTACAATGGGTAATTGTATTACTTTAGAGGACACAAACGGTAACAGAAAATTATATAAGAAACGATATGACCAAAAAATTGATGCTGTTGCTGCTATGATGGACGCATATGTAGCTTGTAAAAATAATAGAGAAGCTTTTGAATAATATAAAATATGGAGGATAATAAAAATGGCAAACGCAAATTCAATGTATGTGGTTACTACTAGTGATGAGACATCCGAGACCTTAAAATATGTATCGATGATAGCTACTAATATTGTATATACAGATTCTAATATACAAAAAGCTATTATAGTTAGTAACGAAGATTTGGCCACATCTCTAAAAGAGATAGTTAGTTCTTTTGATACAGATAATGTATATGTGGCAAAGTCTGTAACATTAATTGATGTTCAAACGGAAACTGATACTGAAGCAAATACAGATACAGAAATAGGGAATGACGAATAAATAAGGAGGATAATATATGAAAGGAAAATTTAATGTTGAAATAGACGAAGACGGTCTATTACATTCAGCTACCTATCTTGGTACCGATGTAACGGCTTATTTGAAGCATTATAAATATATAAGAAAATATCAAAAAAATGGACACACTTATTATGTATATGATGATGCAGAATCAAAAATAAGAGACAAAATATACAATAATACTATTGAAAAAAGTATGAAAAGTGAGAACGGTTATTCATATACAAATAAATACGGTCAATATACTACGCATAAAAGACTTGGTAAAACTACTACTAATACAACTACTCTTGGTGGTAAGAGTTCACATTATAGACAAACCACAGCTGATAAGGCGAAAGAGACATTTTATAATAACTATCAAAAACATAAGGTACAAAAATTAAAAGATATTCCAAGAAAAATACATGCAAAAGGTTTAAGTTTCATATCAAATATATTGAGACGTATCAGAGGAGATTAAAAATATATAAGGAGGATTCAAAATGGAGATGACTGTTAAATCAAGAATAAAACATGCTTGGAATGCTTTCTTTAATCGAGATATTTCGAATCCATACAATAATTTTAGTACTGGTTCATATTATAGACCAGATAGAATACGATTATCAAGAGGTAACGAACGTTCAATAGTAACATCTATATTTAATAGAATATCATTAGATGTTGCTGCTATAGATATAAAACATTGTAGAATAGACGAAAACAATCGATATAAGGAAGATATCAATTCCCATCTCAATAATTGTTTGTCTATTGAGACTAATTTAGACCAAACACCTAGAGCTTTTATACAAGATATCGTCATGTCTATGTTTGATGAAGGTTGTGTTGCTATTGTTCCAGTAGATACAACAACTAATCCTAATATAACTAACTCTTATGATATATTAACAATGAGAGTTGGTAAAATTGTTGAATGGTATTCAGATAGAGTAAAAGTTAGTATATATAATGATAATAATGGAATTAGACAGGAAATAATATTACCAAAAAATATTATATGCATTATAGAAAATCCTCTATATGCTGTAATGAATGAACCAAACTCAACATTACAGCGTTTAATGCGAAAATTAGTATTACTTGATTCGGTTGATGAACAAACAAGTTCTGGTAAATTAGATTTAATAATTCAATTACCATATGTTATTAAATCTGAAGCTAGAAAAGAACAGGCTAATTTAAGAAGAAATGAAATAGAGAGACAATTATCAGGTTCAAAATATGGTATTGCATATACTGATGGTACAGAGAAGATAACACAATTAAATCGACCATTAGAAAACAATTTAATGAAACAAATAGAATATTTAACGAGTATGCTTTATAGCCAGTTAGGTATTACGCAAGAAATATTAAATGGTACAGCTAATGAAGAGGCTATGTTAAATTATTATTCTCGTACTATAGAACCTATAGTGTCAGCTATAACAGATGAAATGAAAAGAAAATTCTTATCAAAAACAGCAAGATCTCAGGGTCAAACAATAATGGCTTTTAGAGACCCATTTACTTTAGTTCCTGTTAGTAATCTTGCTAAAATTGCAGATACATTTACTAGAAATGAAATAATGACGTCTAATGAAATTAGACAAATAATAGGTTTAAAACCATCAACAGACCCAAAAGCAGACCAGTTATTAAATAGTAATCTTAATCATCCAGATAATATTAATGAAGAATATCCAGATGAATTTAAAGATAATGCTAATGATGTTGATGAATATCAAGAAAAATAATAATTTAAAAATAATGAAAGGAGGATATCATGGAATATGATTTTGGTGGTTGGGCTACTAGAAATGACATAAAATGCTCAGATGGTAGAACAATTAGAAAAGATGCTTTCAAAGATAATGACGGAATGACCGTACCATTAGTTTGGAATCATCAACATAATGACCCAAACGAAGTATTAGGACATGCTTTATTAGAAAATCGTTCAGATGGTGTTTATGCTTATTGTAAATTTAACGATACTGATTCTGGTAAAACTGCTAAAGAATTAGTCAAGAACGGTGATGTAAGTAGTTTATCTATTTATGCTAATAAGTTAGTATCTAAAATGAACGATGTCGTTCATGGTTGCATAAGAGAAGTTAGTTTAGTTTTGGCTGGTGCTAATCCGGGCGCTTATATAGATGCTGTTATGCAACACAGTGCCGATTCTGAAGAAGATGAGGGTGAAGGAACGATATATACAGATGAAAATATTGAATTTATTGATGAAGAAAATGAAAATAATATGGAAGAAAATAACGCAACTTCATCTGTTGAGCAAAATAAAGACAATATTAAAATTGAAGATAATAAATCTGATGATTTAAAACATTCAGATGATAAAGTAGGAGGTAAAGACATGGAAGAGAAGAAAAAAGAACCAGTTGCTGAAAATACAGAAGAAACAGTAGCTGATGTATTTGAAACTTTAACTGAAAAACAAAAAGATGCTGTATATTCTATAGTTGGTCAAGTTATAAGTGACAACGAATCTAAAAGAGAAGGAGAGAATGAAATGAAACACAATGTATTTGAAAATGATAATAATGAAGAAGTTATAACACATTCAGAAATAGTAGCAGATGCTATAAAAGATGCTAAGAAAATTGGTTCAATGAAAGAAAGTTTTATAGAACATGCCGCTATTAATAATATTACAGATATTGATAAATTATTCCCAGAAGCAACAGAATTATATAAAGAACCAAGAATGATCGAGGAGGACCAAAGTTGGGTTGCTAAAGTTATTAATGGAGTTAAGCATACTCCATTTTCTAGAGTAAAAGCTACTTTTGGAAGAATGACAGAACCACAAGCAAGAGCAAAAGGATATATTAAAGGTGAAAAGAAGACAGATATTCAAATGGCAGTATTAAACAGAGTAACAACTCCTGTAACTGTATATATTAAAAACGAAATAGATAGAGACGATGTTGTAGATATTACGGATTTTGACGTTGTTGCTTGGCAAAAGAGAGAAATGAGAAAAGAATTGGATAAAGAATTAGCAAGAGCTGTTCTTATTGGAGATGGTAGAAATGCATCTGACGCTGATAAAATAAATGAAGGAAACATCAGACCTATTCTTACAGATGATGATATGTTTACTATAAAATATGAAGTAAAAGACGGAACAGATTATGATTCTACAAAATCTAGCGATTCTCTAGCAAAAGGAATTATAAGAGCTGCTATAAGAGCTAGAAAACAATATAAGGGTTCTGGTAGTTTATCATTCTATACAACAGAAGATGTATTAACAGATTTATTGTTAATTGAAGATTTAAATGGACATAGAATCTATAAGAGTATTAATGAAGTAGCAATGGCTATGGGTGTTAGAGATATAATCACTATTCCAGAAATGACAGATGTTGCTTCAACAACTTATGGTATATTGACAAATCTTGCTGATTATACTATGGGCGCTGATAAAGGTGGATCAGTAAACATGTTTGATGATTTTGATATTGATTATAACCAAATGAAATATTTGATGGAAACAAGATGTTCTGGAGCATTAACAGTTCCTTATTCAGCAATAGCGTTAAATGTTTCAACAACAAGTAATTCATCAACGACTACTACTGATGCACAAGGGTAATTATCAAAATAGAGGAGAAAAATAGTGTCAAAATTTTATGGTAAGATTGGTTATTCAATAACCACTGAGACAGAACCTGGCATATGGGAAGAAACCGTAAATGAAAGAACTTATAGTGGTGACGTAACAAAATTAACGTCCCGTTATCAAACTAGTAATCAGGTCAATGATAATATAACTATTAATAATATAGTAAGTATTGTGGCTGATCCATATGCCAGTGCTAATTTTCAGCATATAAAATATGTTGAATTGTGGGGTACTAAATGGAAGGTAAATAGTGCTGAAATTGAGTATCCTAGAATTATATTAACATTGGGAGGTATGTATAATGAAAACGCGTTTGGAACTACATAATAAATTAGTTGAATTATTTGGTTCTGATAGAGTGTATTATCAACCTCCAGAAAATTTAAAGATGGAATATCCGGCTATCGTGTACACAATAAATGATATGTATAATGCTTTTTCCGACGATATAAAATATTATAACAGGAAGCAATATAAGATTACTATTATCGATAAAAAACCGGATAATATAGTCATTAGTAAGATATTAGATTTACCATTATCTTCTTATGACAGACATTATGCTACAAATAATTTAAATCATGATGTAATAACATTATATTATTAAGGAGGAATTAATTATGGGAAAACTTGTATGGGATAAACAAGGCGAAAGATATTATGAAACAGGTGTTAGTAAAGGTGTGTTATATCCAATGTCAAATGGTGCATATCAAACAGGTGTTGTATGGAATGGTTTAACACAAGTATCAGAATCACCAGAAGGTGCTGAAACAACAGCTCTATATGCAGACAACATTAAATATTTAAATTTACAATCAGTTGAGGAATTTAAAGCTACTATTGAAGCTTACACATATCCTGACGAATTTGCTGCTTGCAATGGCGAAACAAATTTAGCAGACGGCGTACAAATTGGTCAGCAAAAACGTATACCATTTGGTTTGTCTTATCAAACAAAAATTGGTACAGATGATGATCCTGAAAAGGGATATAAAATTCATATTATATATGGTGCTTTAGCAGCTCCATCAGAGAAAGCTTACGCTACTGTTAATGATAGTCCTGAAGCTATCACATTCTCTTGGGAAGTTTCTACAACACCAGTAGAAGTTGAAGGATTCAAACCAACAGCTTCTGTTGTTATCGATTCTACAAAAATATCAGCAGACGCTTTAAAGAATCTAGAAAATTATTTATATGGTACAGATGACGCTGAAGCAGCTATTCCACTACCAGATAAAATTGTAGAATTAGTAAGTTCAAATTCAACTTCAGAATCAACAGATACAACAACTACTGATACTGATGCACAAGGATAATTTAATTATATTTATCAAATAGGAGGCATTATGCCTCCTTTATTTTTTATTTTAGAGAGGAGAATATTAGTATGTTAACAAAGACTATAAAATATACAGATTATAATGGAGACGAAAGAGAAGAAAAATTCTTATTTAATTTAACAAAGGCCGAATTAATGGAAATGGAATTAGGAACAACTGGAGGTTTAACAGAAACTATAGAGAGAATAATAAATACTCAAGATGTTCCTAGTATAACAAAATTATTTAAAAAATTATTATTAAGTTCATATGGTGTAAAAAGTGAAGATGGTAAAAGATTTATAAAAATAGACAAAGAAGGAAATCCATTATCAAATGATTTTTCTCAATCAGCTGCGTTTTCTGAATTATATATGGAATTAGCAACTGATGCTGAGAAAGCTACAGAATTTGTAAAAGGAATTATACCATCTGACATAGATACATCAGAGGTTAATAATAATGCTGAATTAAAAAAATTTATAGAAAGTAAAGAAAAATAGAGGTGTGTAAATGCTTAATATAACGGTGCCATCATTAGAATTATATGACGATGTTAATAATTTATTCATAAACACAAAAGAAACTAAATTATGTTTAGAACATTCTTTAGTTTCAATTTCTAAATGGGAATCTAAATGGAATAAACCATTCTTATCAAAAGATCAAAAAACAATAGATGAAACTATTGATTATGTTAAATGTATGACTATAACACAAAATATAGATAATAATGTATATAAATGTTTATCAAAAGAAAATATTAAAGACATTAACGAATATATAGATGCACCGATGACTGCTACTACTTTTTATGATACAAGAAAAAATGTTGGTCATAAGGAAATTATAACATCTGAATTAATATATTATTGGATGATATCACTAAATATACCAATGGAGTGTCAAAGATGGCATCTTAATAGATTATTAACTTTAATAAGAATATGTAATATTAAGAATGACCCTGGTAAAAAGATGAGCAGAAACGAGATAATGAGTAGAAACGCAGCTCTAAATGCAGCAAGAAGAAAGAAATTTAATACTAGGGGGTAATAAGGTATGAGTCATATAATTTCTGTTACTCATAAAGGCGATTTCTCAAATACCACCAAATTTTTAAATAAAATATCCGGTGGTAAATATCTAGATAATTTATTAAACAAATACGGTAAAATGGGAGTTGACGCGTTAAGTTCAGCAACGCCAAGAGATACTGGTTTAACTTCTCAATCTTGGTATTATGAAATAGAACACCCTAGTAATGGGGTTATATCTATTGTATGGTATAACTCAAATTATATTTATGAAAATAATCAAGTTTCAGTAGCAGTATTACTGCAATATGGTCATGCTACTAGAAACGGTGGATGGGTTGAAGGCAGAGATTATATAAATCCTGCTATTCGACCAATTTTTGACCAAATAGCAGAAGATGCGTGGAAGGAGGTCATAAAATAATGAGTAAATCTGTAGATGAGAGAATTGTTCAAATGAAATTTGATAATAAGCAATTCGAACAAGGCGTTAGCCAAACTATGTCTACATTAGATAAATTTAAAGCTAAACTCAATTTGACCGGCGCAACAAAAGGTCTAGAAAATATTAAAACCTCTGCTAAAAACGTTAATCTCGCTGATTTAAGTAAAGCAATCGATACTGTAAATAGTAGATTTTCAACGATGGGTATAATTGGCACAACAGCTTTAACCAGAATAACCAATTCTGCAATTACAGCAGGTAAGAATATTGTTTCAACTCTAACAAATTCTGTTATAACTGGTGGTAAGAATAGAGCACAAAATATAAAAAATGCTAAATTTCAAATTGAAGGTTTACTTGGTACAGAGGAATATAAAAAGAAATGGGCTAGAATTGATGAAAGTATAAATTATGCTGTTAAAGACACCGCATATGGATATGATTCAGCAGCAAAAGCCGCATCACAATTGCTTGCTTCGCAAGTTGAGATAGGTGAACAAATGGATAGTTCTTTAAGAGCTATTTCAGGTGTAGCTGCTATGACTAATAGTTCTTATGACGATATTTCGGCTGTATTTACAAGAGTTGCAGGTCAAGGTCGTGTTATGGCCGATGATTTAAACTCCTTGGCATCAAGAGGTATGAATGCTGCCGCGACATTAGGTGAGGCTATGGGTCATACTGAATCCGAAATTAGAGATATGGTTTCTAAGGGAAAAATTAGTTTTAAAGATTTTGCTACAGCCATGGATGATGCTTTTGGAGCTCACGCTAAGAAAGGTAATGAAACATTTGATGGCGCTTTAAATAATATGAAAGCTGCAGCAGCAAGAGTTGGTGAAAAAATATGGGACCCATTACTTGATAATTTAAGAGATGTATTTAATGGTGTAAGAAAAAATATTAATGCTATAAATAATTTATTAGGTCCGAAAGTTGACGGGAAGATTGTTGAGAATTCACCAATAGGACAAATAAATAAATTTTTAACGACTGTGTTACAAGGTATAAAGTCCTTTTTAGAAGGAACAGATAAGGTATCATCAAAGATAAGAAGTATTTTTGATGGCGTTGACAATATAGTAAAGCCAATATCTACTATAAATAATGCCGTTGATACAGTAAAAGATAATTTAAAAGATTACAATAAATTAGTTGACGAAATTATATATGGAACCTGGGATAATGGCTTAAAAAGACGAGAAAAATTAACAGAAGCTGGATATCATTATGAAAAAGCTCAGAATATGGTTAATGAACGTTTAGGTTGTGCTTTTAGATATGAATTAAAATATAATGAAAGTATTGAGGAAACTACTAAAGCAGAAGAGAAAAATATTGACACAAAGGGTGAGATGCTTGAACAATTAAATTCATTATCAGATGCTCAATTAAGAAGTCAAGGTTATACTGATGAGCAAATTGATTCAATTAGAAGTATAAATACTCTAGCTAAAAAATTAGGATACACTGTTCAAGAACTTATAAATAAAGATCAAGAATTACGAGATGCTGGTTCTGAAAATGGATTAACAACAATGTGGATATTGTTTGATTCATTATCAAATATAGGACAAGCTCTTAAAAATATAATATCTGCGATCGGTCAAGCTATATCTGATGCTTTTAGATCAGATAATACTAATCTTATATTTGATTTAGTAACTGGTATCCATAATATAACAGAAAAAGTTAAGAAATTTACAGAAACTGCTGGACCAAAAATAATGAGGATATTAAGAGGTTTATTCTCTATAATAAGTCTTATTGTCGATATTATTGTTGGGACAGCACAAACAGCGTTTAATATATTAATAAGTATATTTAATGCTTTGTTCGAACCAATAAATACAGTTAACGGTGGTTTATTAGAATTATTAGCTAAATTAGGCGATCTTATATATAATGGTGTTCAATGGGTCAAGAATAATAGCCTATTAGTTGATACTTTTAATGCAATAATATATACAGTGCAAGATGCGATAAGAAGGTTCACTAATTATATAAAGACAAATGAGAAAATACAAACTATTATTAAGAAAGTAACAGATTTATTTAATAAACAGAAAGAGAGTATACACTCGTGGATAAAAGGTTTACTAGAAGCCGATAATAAAATGCGATATATTTTTGGAAATATGATAAAAATTATAAAGAATTTTCTTAATAATACAGGATTTTCAAATCATATACCTAAAAATATATTTCAAGGTTTAGTAAATGGTATAAAGACTTATGGCGGAAAAGCTATAGAAATGATTGCTAATTTCTTTATTAATTTTATTGATAAAGCCAAGGAAATATTAGGAATTCATTCGCCATCTAAAGTATTTTATGCTATTGGCGGATTTATAGTAGCAGGCTTAATAAGTGGTTTTAAAGATGGTGAAAAAGATATCATTGAAGCTTTAAAAACAGGGTTCAATAATATAATTTCATATGTTAAGAATATACCATGGGGCAGTATATTCGTTGGTGGTTTAACAACAGCCTTAGTATACAGTGTTGTGCAGGTTAGTAACAGTATATCAAAAATTGCAGGTGCGATAGAAAACGCCACTTCATTTTTAAATGATATAGGAACCGCTATAACAGATATATCAGGATCATTCAAAAATATTGGATTATCTATGATATTAAAATCAATAGCGTTAATAATAGTTGCTATAGCAGGAGCTTTATTTATAATATCTCGAATAAACGCTGATAGATTATGGCCAGCAGTAGGAGCATTGTCAACTATATTAGGAGTTTTAACAGCTTGTATTGCTGCTCTAATAGCCATCGATAGATTAAATATAAATAAATTTACAAAGAGTAAAGTCGACTATAAAGGTTTAGCTTTATTGTTCGTCGGTATGGGAGCTTCCTTATTACTAATAGCAAAAGCTATTGAGACGTTAGGTAATTTAGAAAGGGGACAATTAGCGCAAGGTGTGGCTGTTACAATTGGCATAATTGCGGCAATAGCAGCGATAGCATTCGTATTAAATAAAGCTAAAAATATAAATAAGGCAATTAAGAATGCTAGTAATTCATTATTAAAGACTGTTGCTGCTATACTTGTACTCGCCTTTGCCATGAAGATGTTTGGTAATTTATCTGTAGATCAAATAACAAAAGGTATTGTTTGCATTGGAGCGTTAAGTACATTCATAATAGCTATGATTGCTATATCAGCATTGTCTGGTGAATATTCAGATAAAGCTGGAAATATGGTATTGAAGATAGCTGCTAGTATGCGAATTATGGCAAGTGCTATGAAAGCTATCGGTAAAATGGATAAAGCTGAATTAAAACAAGCTTTAGACACAATAAAAACTTTATCATTAATCATAGCAGCTTTTATAGGATTGGGCCGTTTTGCTAAATCAGAAATGACATCTATAGGATTGATGATGTTATCATTATCTGGTGCATTGCTAATAATAACAGGCGTCATGTACTTAATGAAAGGTCTTACATTAACAGATATGTTAAAAGGGGCAGCCGTGATGGGTGCTCTTTATGTATTCATATACGCTATGGTGCAAATAACAAAAGATTATAAAGCTAAAAACTTAGCAGAACTTGGTTTATTGATGATGCAAGTAGCATCAGCAATATTAATTATATCTTTGGCCATAGCTATACTAGGTTTTTTAAAAGAAGATCAATTAAAAAGAGGAACTACAGTTATGATAGCATTGGGTGCTATGATGGCTGCTCTTATATATGTGGCGAAGGACGCTCAACCAACTCAATCAGCTGTTAAAATGTTAAGAACGGTTTTAATAGGATTAGCTCTATTAATAGCTGGAGTTATAGGTTTATCATTTATAGAAGGTGATAAGTTAGAAACAATTATGAAATCTATGGCTATGTTAATTACTTCTCTAGCGGCTGTGATTTATGCTTTAGGCAACATAAAAATAGATAATGAATCGATGAATACAAATATAAAAGCTTTAGCTAAATTATTACCAATAATGGCAGCCGTCGGCGTTATAGTAACATTAATATCTAAGATTCCAACAAATAGTTCTGTTATAAATAACGCTATAGCTATATCTATATTAATGGGTGCGTTAGCTGGTATGTGCTTTGCTATTAAAAAAATAGAGAAAGTAAAAATAAATAAAAGTACCATAGCCACAATGCTTGTGTTAGAAGCATTAATGGTACCATTAGCCGGTATAATAAAAGCTATGTCTGCCACTAGTAACGCTAGCTCAGTAATCGCTAATGCTACAGCTTTAAGTATATTAATGAGTACTTTATCTGGTATCGTTGCGGGTATAATGTTACTTTCTAAGTATACAAAAGCCAAAAATAGTTTTGCTTCTATTGCTATATTATTAGTTGGTTTAACTGGAATGATAGCTTTGACTCAAGCTTGTGTTGGTGTATTAAAAAGTATGGATGGCATGAGCGTTGATTTAAATAGCGTTAAGGCTTTATCTGTTATGATGTTAACACTATCTAGCATTATAGCTATATTTGTTGGGATTGGTGCATTAATAGGTAAACTTGGTGACGGAGCTGGCTTACTGGGGGCATTAGCTGTTGTGGCCATTGGCTTAGCTGGTATGGCTGACGTGATAGATTTAGCTCAAGCTTGTATCGGCGTATTAAAAAGTATGGACGGAATGGAAACAGCAGAAAAAAACGCTGAAGTTCTTGGTTCTTTCATGAAAACGTTAGCGGATGTGCTATTTCAAATTAGCATTGTTGCACCACTAGCATTAGTAGCAGACGTTGCTTTAACCGGTCTAGTAGGTTTAATAGGTATTATTGGTACATTTGCAACAGCAGTTGGTGCATTAATGGATAAATTTCCGAAGTTAGAAGAATTCTTAGATAAAGGATTGCCAATATTAGAGAAAATTGCAAAAAGTATTGGAACTGTTTTAGGTAATTTAATTGGTGGATTTCTATCTGGTGCAACAGCGGGCATAGAAGATATAGGAACAAGGCTTTCTAACTTTGCAAACAATCTTTCGCCATTCCTTACAACAATGGACTCTATAAATAGTAATATGATAAATGGAATGGATATATTAACAGAAACTATTCTTAAATTAACAGCTGCTAAATTTATAAATAATATACTTGATATCATATCTTTGGGCAAAACTTTTGCTGAATTAGGAACAAGATTATCAGATTTTGCTAAAAATGCATCTGGGTTTATAAATACGGTAGCCGGCGTTGATCCAAAAGCTTTAGAAGGTGCCAAAAATCTTGCCGATGCAGTATTATCGTTTACCGCCGCTGGATTTTTAGATGCTATTGCTGGTTGGCTTAAAGGTGAAATCAATTATGAAGCTTTTGCTAATAATATTGGAAAATTTGGAACAGGTATAAAAACTTTTATAACAGAAATATCATCATTAGAAGAAGGTATTGATTTAAACACCATTAGCACAGCGTGTGAAGCTTTAAAAACAATAGCTGAAGCATCAGAAAGTATACCTAAGATTGGCGGCATGATGCAAGCTATTAATGGTGAAACTGATTTAGAAGGTTTTGCTGATGCTATGCCAGAACTAGCTGAAGGTATTAAAGGTTTCATAAACGGTATTAAAGATATTGACGACAAACAATTAACTAAAGTAGATTCGTTTACAAATGCTATGAAGGCAATAGCTGATGTCGCTAATGCGGTACCAGCAACTGATGGTTGGAAACAGAAGATAGCTGGTACAAAAGATTTAGCAGGTTTTGCTGGAGATCTAGGCGGAATTGCAGAATCTTTTAGAGGAATGATATACGAGCTAACAAAAGTAGAAGACAATGGAGTAACTTTAGTAAATGATAGTTCTATTGAATTAGCTAATAAATTTATAAATGCTTTAAAGAGTATAATTGAAGCAGCAAATAGTATGCCAGATTCTAAGTGGGGTGATAATAAAGCTGAACAGTTAGTAAAATTCGCAGCCAAATTAGGCGAAATAGCTGAATCATTTAGAGGCGCTGTTTGGGAATTAAAAAAAGATAATGTCTTAGATGAATTTGGTATAAACGCCATGACATCATTTATACAATTTTTATATGGTTTATCTAGTTTAAAAGATGTGAACATTGAAGAAAAAGGTAAGCAATTGGAATCTGCCACAGGTAGTATGATATCAGTAAGTCATAAAATGAAAGAACTTTTTGAAAGTTTTAAAGACTTAACAGTTGAAACAATAGAAGCAATAACCGAAAAAATTGGCAATATTATAGAAGTGTTTACTAGTTTTAATACTATTGAAGATGTTAACTTAGGAGATAAAGGGACCGCGTTAGAAAGTTTTGGCGGTTCTCTAATTTCGTTCTGTAACAAATTAAATGAAGCATCTAATAGTTTAAATGGAATAGATAGCGATACGTTAGAAGGAAATATAAACAAAATAAAGAAATTTGAGGAAGCTGCAACTAGTGTAAACGAAATAGACGGAAGTAAAATTGAAGCTTTTGCTGATTCGTTAAAGAAACTTAGTGAAAGCGGAGTATCAGCATTTAGCGATAATATGTCAAGTGAAGATTCTAAGAACAAAGCTATTAATTCTGTTAGTGCTTTTATAGACTCAGCAAAAGATGCGGTTAATGAAGAACGTAAATCTGCTGTTCAAACAAGATTTACTGAAATATCTACATCAGCTATAAACGGCTTAGACAATAATGGTGAGACAACAACAAAATTTTATGAAGCAGGTTCAAATTTCGTTCAAGGATTTGTAAATGCAATCAATAATGAAAACAAGGCTTATACTGCAGCATATAATTTAGGTCTTAGAGCAGTGAAAGGTGTTAAAGCAGGTACTGATGAACGTTCGCCATCCAAATTAACATTCCAAACAGGTAAATATTTTGTTCAAGGATTTATTAATGGCGTAAATAAATATGCTGGTAATTTATATGATAATGTCTATGAATTAGGAAATGGCACAACAAACGAATTTACAAATGTTATATCAAGAATATCAGACATAATAAATTCAGATGTGGACGCACAACCAACAATAAGACCTGTTCTAGATTTAAGTGATGTTGAATCTGGAGCAAAATCTATAAATTCAATGCTTAACATCGGAAGCAATATTGGTTTATCTTCAAACTTATCATCAATATCAACAAGCATAAATAGGCAGCTTCAAAATAGAGGAAATAATGATGTTGTATCAGCAATAGATAGTTTATCTAAATCATTAAGTGGTAATACAGGCAATACATATAATGTAAATGGCATAACATATAATGATGAGGGTGATGTATCTGATGCAATAAGAACATTAATAAAAGCTACACAAATAGAAAGGAGGATGTAAAAGATGGGTTTAGAAAATAATAAATGGCGTGTCGTAAAAGGCGATTGCCTTTGGAATATTGCTAAATCAGTTTATAAGAATCCATATAGATGGACAGAAATAGCCAAAGCTAATGGTTTGGCAACAAGTGGTAATCCTATCATCTATCCAAAACAATTATTAATATTACCAGGAATAACACCAGGCTCATCTTCTACTTCCGCTGAACCAGCAGCAAAGCCTACAACATCTGCTGTTAATATAGATTGGTATGCTTTACGTGCTGGAACAGAACGTGATATGGAATGTTTTTGGTCATGGAGTAAAAGCCCAAATAAATATTGGGTAAGATGGGAAGCATGGGACTCAAACAATAGAAAAACTATAGTATCTGATCAAAGTTCGTATGACGCTTCTAATATTACACCAAATTCAAGACAGTCTTTTGATGATCTAGACGCTGGTGCTAGAATTAGTATAAGACCAGTAAAAGATGAGTGCGACGGAAATATTAATAATGAGAAAAATTTTCAAGATAATACAAAGTGGGCAATAAAGGATTATTACTTTAAGAATAATCCTCCAAAATTGCCACCAACTCCATCTTTATCTATCAATAGTAAAAATAAAGTTACTATAACAATTGAAAACATAGATAAAGATATAAATGGTAATCAAATAGAAATTGCAATATATAAAAATGATACGACAAAATACAAAACAGCAACAGTATCAATTAATACTGACACTCATTTTGCTAAATATGAACAAACTGTTGATGCAGGACAAACATATAAAGCAAGATGCCGAGCTAAGAGAGGAAATATATACGGTGGTTGGACAGAGTTCTCAAATAGCGATCAGTCTGTTCCAAATGCACCAAAACAAATTACACAATTATATCCAAAATCAATAATGGATCAACAGGAAACTCAATATAACGTTTATATCGAGTGGTCAAATGAGAACACCGCTTCACATTATGTTATTGAATATACAACAAATCCTGCTTACTTTGATACATCTGGAAATGTAACTAGAGTAGAGACAGAAGATGGACAAGGACCGAAATATTTGATAACCGGAATAGAAGTTGGACATCAATATTATTTTAGGGTAGCTTCAATAAACGATAAAGGTCAATCTGTAGGTTGGACTCCTATAAAGTCTTTATCTTTTGGAACAAAACCTGCTCAACCAACAACGTGGAGTAATACTATATCTGCTATTGTAGGTGAAAACCTTAATTTATATTGGACACATAATGCGACAGATGGTTCTAGAGAGACTTATGCCAGATTACATTTTACATTAACTGACAGTAGTGATCCATCTGCCTCCCCAATAACAAAAACTATAACAGTACCAAATAGTCACGAGGCTTCAGATACGAGTAACACATTTGTTTATACTATTAATACTAGTGATTCACAATGGTCATTATTGTCTGAAGGATATTCTATAGAATGGAAAGTTCAGACAGCTGGTATAGCATCTGAATATAGTGATTATTCGATAGTTAGAAAAGTTAATGTATATACAAAGCCTGAATTAGTCTTAGATGTACAAAATAAGGACGGCGCTTCTGTTTCAGAAATAAACGAATTTCCATTTTACTTCGATTTATCAGCTTCGCCATATTCACAAACACCTATAAGCTATTATATAGAAGTTGTAGCAAATGAAGGGTATGAAACTATAGACGATTATGGTAATGTAAAAACTATAAATATTGGTGATAAAGTATATCAAAAATATTTTGATCCAGATTCAGATTCTTGGGAATTAAAAGCCGAAATGACTCCAGGATTAATAGATTTAGAAAATAATATAGATTACACAGTAACAGCTACTGTTTCTATGAATTCTGGTTTAACAGCTGAAGCTACTGCTACATATAAAGCATATGTAAGCGATACTTATTATGATATTGATGCCGACGTAGTAATAAATTATGAAACATTAGAGGCAACAATTCATCCTTATTGTTTAGAGAATAATTATGAATATACATTAACAGCGGAAGAACCATCGGATTGGTCTACAAACTGGACAAATTACTATACAAAATTAAATGATATTTACATGCCAGTAACTGATGAGACATCTCCTACTTGGGCTGCTGATACATATTATTCGAGAAGTGAAATACAAACTGAATACACAGCTAATTGTACTCTTTCTGTATATAGAAAAGAATATGATGGTTCATTTACACAAATAGCAGATGATATTGAAAATGTAGAAAATTTATATGTAACAGATCCGCATCCAGCTTTAGATTATGCTAGATATAGAGTTGTAGCTAGAACATCAGATACTGGCGCTATAAGTTATAGAGATATAGATAGTGTTAAAGTTGGTGTTACATCTGCTGTAATACAGTGGGCTGAAAAATGGAACAGCTTCATTACAGACTCTACTGGAGATGAAGAGGTTGAACCAGCATGGTCTGGCTCGATGTTAAAGCTACCGTATAATATTGACATTTCTGTAAGTAATGGTATTGATGTATCGCTTGTTGAATATGTTGGACGTCAACATCCTGTAAGTTATTATGGAACACAATTAGGTGAACAATTTAGTTGGAATATGGAAATACCGGCAGATGATGTTGAAACATTATACGGAATTAGACGTTTAGCAGCATGGACTGACAACGTTTATGTAAGAGATCCATCGGGGATAGGATATTGGGCTTCTATAACAGTAAACTATAATAAAAATCACGGAGAAGTTACGATACCTGTGTCATTTAATATAACAAGAGTGGAAGGAGGAATGTAATATGATTGACTGGAGTGAATCTATGTCACAAACATTTGAATATTACGAAGTAGATCCTAACACTTGGAAAGATATAAAATTAATAGATAACATAAAATCGTGCAATATTAAATATGATAGCAGTGCCGAAACACTCGGTTCTGCTACTATTAATATTGCTGACAGATTAGGAGAATGCTATATAAGAATTTATCTTATAGCAGTTCAAAATGGAGAAAAAGAAAAGCGTTGTTTAGGTACATATCTTGTTCAAACACCTTCATCAAGTTTTGATGGAAAACAAAGAAATGTGTCTATGGATGCTTATACACCATTATTAGAACTAAAAGAAAAACCAGTACCATTAGGTTATGCTTTATTAAAAGAAGACAATATAATGGAAGAGGCTTATAGATTAGTTAGAGAAAATTGTCGTGCACCAGTAGTTGAAACAGAAAGTGATGTAACTCTAAAAGATAATTTTGTTGCTAGTACTGATGATACTTGGTTAACATATATTACTGATTTAATAAAACAGGCTAATTATACTTTTTATCTTGATGAAGAAGGAAAGATATTATTTATGCCTAGTAAAACAGCTGATGAATTAACTTCTATATATACTTATAATGATGATAATAGTTCAATATTGTATCCAGATATTGACATTACTCATGATTTATATAATGTACCAAATGTCGTAGAGGTGTATGCTGATGCTGGAAGTACTATTAGATATTATAGAGCAGAAAACAACGACTCTGATAGTCCAACATCAATACAACAAAGAGGTAGAGAAATAATATATAGAGAAACGGAACCAAATTTACCAGCCTACCCAACCCAGAGTATGGTAGAAGAATATGCTAAGAATTTATTAAAGCAATTATCTTCTGTGGAATATTCAGTATCATATTCACACGGTTACTGTCCTGTTAGAGTTGGTGATTGCGTACGTTTAAATTATTCAAAAGCAGGTCTAAATAATGTTAAAGCAAAAGTTACTTCCCAAAGCATTAGATGCTCTACTGGATGTGAGGTAAGTGAAACAGCAGTATTTACAAGAAAATTATGGGAAGAATAGAAAGGAGAACATATGGCTCTATCAGAAAATTTAGTTAGTCAATTTGCAAAATTGTCAAATGACAAAAAAGATACTAATAAAACAGAGAGCGTAAAAGGAACATATAAGAAGATAGGCGATACTGAGTACGTTCAAATAGATGGGTCTGAAATATGGACTCCTGTTAAATCAACTGTTGAAGCTAAGAATGGTGAACAAGTAAAAGTTGAGATAAAAAATCATATAGCAACTATAACAGGTAATATTAGTAATCCTTCGGCTAGTAGCACATCAGTATCAACACTTGCTGATACTGTTGACGAACACGGAAACACAATTAAACAAATGAATAATACAATAACAGAACAAGGTTCAACTATTACTGTTATAGATTCAACGCTTAATACTGTAGAATCAACAGTAAATCAGTACAAATCAATTGTTGATTTACAAGAAGCAGCTATTAAAGCTCATGATTCTGCTATTGAAGCTAATAAAACAAATATTGAAATAAACTCAAGTGATATAAAATCACATGGTGACCAAATAACAAGTCTAAATACAACAATTAATGCTCAAAACACAACTATTAGCACGATGGATGATACTATTAAATCACAAGGTAATCAAATAATATTGGCGAATAATACTCTTGAGGCTTATGGTTCTAGAATACAAACAGCTGAAGATAATATAACATCTCAAGGTAATAAAATTACATTAATTGATAATACTGTTAGTGCACAGGGTAATGATATAGCAATAAACAATTCAAATATTCAGATTTTAAATTCAGGCTTCAAAATCGAGAATGGAAAGTTAACAGGTTTAAGTGCGATTGTTGTTGATGACCTTACTACTAACACTCTAGACGCAAAATATCTCACTGCAACCAACGCTGATATCAGATATGCACAGATAGATTTTGCTAATATTGATATGGCAGCAGTCGAAAAGTTATTTGCCGATTCTGGTATAATTAAAGACTTGGTTGTAGAAGAAGGAGCAATAACTGGAGAATTAGTTGGTGTAACAATTAAGGGTGATTTAATCCAAGGTAATACAATTGTTGCTGATAAATTAGTTGTGTTAGGTGAAGATGGTTTATATTATAAATTAAATAATCTAGGTGTAGCAGTTGAAGATGAACAAACGCAATATAACAGTTTGAATGGTAGTGTTATTACTGCTAAAACAATAACAGCAACTAAAATTAATGTTTCAGATTTAGTAGCTTTTGGAGCAACTATTGGTGGTTTTCATATAACAGATGACGCTATTTATTCTAAGATGAAAAACGCTATAGATAATCAGACACAAGGTTTATATATGAATTCTATGGGCGAATTAAATCTGGGGGATTCTAATAGTTTTATAAAATACTATAAGAAATCAGAAACATACGATTTATTAGCTGAAGAACCAGAGGATTGGGCAGACGATTATTCAAGTTATTATATATATAATGCTGAATTAGAGGCTTATACACCAGTTGTAGCTGAAGAAGCACCAGAATTTACAACTGACACTTATTATAGAAGAACAGAGATATATGCTATTGAGATAAGTGCCGATGAATTAAAATTTAGTACAAGTTCTAAGACAATCGATGAAGAAATGAACGATATGAGAAGCGATTTACAAGTCCAAATCACTAATAACGATGAACGTTTAACTAGTTTATCTAATATCTTTCAATTAACATCTGGTTCTAACTTAATACAAAATTCTGTCGGTTACTTATCAACAGGAACTGGAGATAATGCTACTCCAACAATGTGGACAATAGCAGACAGTACTGTAAATTATAAACCTTTTGGATATGATGATGATTTAATTGGAAGAACCGTATCAAGAGGGCAATTAACAATTGCAAATGGTAGTATGACTACCACAGATTATAATATTTGTGAAATTAACACAAATTCGACATTATCTTTATCATTTAAATACAAAAACGCATCAGATTCTACATCTAAAGTTAAGTTATACAATGGTGATATTATATATTTTGAACAAGAATTTACGGAAGCAGTAGAAGATTGGACTGAAGTTAAATCAACTTTCGATATTTTAGGTACTTCTACTTTATATTTGGAAATATCATCAACAAATACTGATGTATTATCAACAGAAGGCGTTGAAATATCAGATTTAATGTTAAATTATGGTGATGTTAAAGCTTGGGAACTTCATTCTAATGAAGTATTTAGTTCAATAATAAAGCTATCAAGTTTGGGTATAACAGTTACAGCAACAACTGCTAAAACAGTAACATATATGACTACAGATGGTATTCAAGTATATCACTGGACACCCGACAATTCTAATCCATACAAAGGTGTTGTTGGTGATTTAATTACTAAATTGACAGATTCTGGTGTATGGACAAATGAGATATACGCTAGTGGTGATATAATAAAAAATAATCTAGTAACAACATTAATTAACGATGAAGATGGTCACGATGTATATGTTGAGTATATTAGAAACGAATAAATTAAGTATAGAAAGGAGAAATATATATGGCAACTTCGGGTTCATTTTCGACAAATCAAGTTGCAGCTACAACTAAAGTTTGGTATTGGGATTTTAGTTGGAGTGTATCTAGTTGGTCTGGTAATACAGCAACAGTATCATGGTCTGCTACTGCTAGATGTACGTCCGGTACATCTGGTCAAAGATATGTTGGTAATCATGGTTTTGGTGGGGCTATAAATGGTAACAACATATCGAACCCTGGTGGAACATTTTATAAAGATACTTGGGTTGCTTCTGGTTCTTGTACTATTGGTGGTGGAACAACTTTTAGTGCTAATATCTGGGCACATCCATATTCTACATCATACACGTCAAGTGGTTCAGGAACATGGACATTAGATAATAACGTTACAACACCAACTGTTACATGTACGATCGGTTCAAGAACTGAAACAACTGTTGCTTGTTCTATGTCAGTAACAAATAGTGGTAATGCTAGTATAACAGATAGATATATTGATATTTTTACAGATTCAGGATGTACCAATAAAGTCGGAACAATAAACGGGGCTAGTGGTACATTCACTGGTCTATCTGCTAATACAAAATATTATTGTAGGGCTAACGCTAGTAATGGTACATACAGAGGATATTCTAGTGTACCTTCAACGACTACATATGCGTATCCATATTGTACAAGCAGTCCAAATTTTACAATAGGTAACAATGTTACTGTTAGCTTTTATAATCCACTAAACAGATCAATACAAATAAGAATGTGGTCACACGCAAATAGTAAATTTATGTCTGATTTAATCACAACTTCTGGAACGAGTTACACTTTTTCTGGCAGTTCAATTAAAGCTAATCTATATGCAAGTATACCTACTGCTACAAGTAGTAAATATAATATAGATGTACATTATGGCGGTAATAAAGCTATACGAAATAATGGTAATACTTATAGTATCATAGGCAGTAATAAAGAACCACCAACATTTACTTCATTTAATTACACTGATACAGATCCGTTAGCATCATATTTAACAGGTAAATATGGTGTGACAAATCCAGGTGTATTAGTAGCTGGTCTGAGTGATTGTATATTTACAGTACCTGTTGCAAACAAAGCTACATCTAGTTATGGAGCAACATTAGATCATTATGCTTTTGTGTGGTCAAATGGTTCAAGCACAACTTCTACATATTCTAGCACAGCTGATGTATCAAATCATGTTTATAATGGTAATAGTACGACTATATCTGTAACAGCATATGACAAAAGAGGTCAATATAAAACAGTATCTAAATCAGTAACTATTATAAGTCCATCTAAAGCTACAGGTTCATTGACAACAAAAAGAAAGAACGGTATTGAAAGCACAGTATATTTAAATGGCTCAATAACGTATTGGTGTGGGGACTGGGCTAATGGTTCAAGTAGACCAAATCAGTTATATAACATTTATATGCAAGTTGGAAGCGGAAGCCTTATCGATATAACATCAGCATTCGAAGCCAACGCTACGTCTTCTGTTTCAGGCAATAAAAAAACATGGAAATTAAATACAGATGCGTTATTAATATATCAAGGTGGAACTACTGGTGATGCTTTTGCTACGGGTACAGAATATACTATAAAATTTTATGTAGCTACAGGACAAGAATATAATAGTACAAAATACTATTATGATAAGTCTTCAACTGTTATAAATACAACTTATGTTTCATCAGGTCTTGTCGGACTAACAAGGTTTAAAGAAACAGATGGATTATATTATTATGGAATTAACAAAATTCCTGATACAGCAGATTCAGCGCATTTACAGGTTGATGGCGGAATATCATCGGATGGTAATCCCGTTTTTGGATGGGTAAAAGTAGCTGAATGGGACGATTAAAAGGAGGAATAAGTATGAATAAGTACGAGAGAGAGAGAGAGCAGAAATATTACAGGGAAGGAGGAAGTTATCTAACTCATTCCCTAAAACTTCCGAAAGGAGGTTCAATGCTGGAGGTGATTTAATTGGGTGAATTATATCAACCAGAAGGCGATAAACACGTATTGCCATTTACAATGTATATACCGGCTTCATCTTCTGGGTTAGACTTAAACGGATTTATGACATATCTATTAAAATATATAAAAAACACTGTTTATACTAAATATAGTATAAGGAGTGATACAGTATATACATTTTTTAGCGTTTGGAAAAATGTAGCCATGTGTTTTGGACATATGCTTTATAATGCTAAAACAGAATTAACAGGTCTTATAGTTTTTCAAAATGGAAAAGGTTTTGCTAATTTTTATTGGAATGGTGATGGAAGTACCGGACATTATATTTATAATGGTACTGTGTATGATATATCGCTTACTTAACAGCATAAAATATATTTATGGGAAAATATAAATCATATAAACCTTCAAATGATGATAATATTATGATAGACCGATCTACGACATTAGTAAGTTCATATAAAAATATAGATAACGGCCTTATAGTCAGTAATGCCTATGCATATTATAAGTTAGGAAACTTAGTAATGACAAAACAAGGTCAAACAGCAATGTTCTTTATAAATCTGACAGTCGGTCAAAATGGTAAAATAGAACAGAACGCTTATATAATAGCCACAGCTAATAAAGGATGGGATCAAAGTGCAAGTGATAGGCAAACTAGTTTCGTCGGAACATTATATCCTCAATGTAGCACTTTAACAACAAATAATGTTGAATTTATAGTGTATAATTCATCTGATAAAACGGATAATGAAATTTGGTTAAAATTCGGTTTTAATAGCGGTGTTCAATATCATTCGGCGCAAGCTTTTTGTTTAGCATCAGGAACATGGAAGCCAAGTAATTATAGGACAGAAACTGCCCCATCAGCGCCTTCTGGCTATACAAAACAATCCGGTGTAACTATCATAGGGGGGTAACAGCAGTTGGTATAATACGATGTGATCAATCACAGGAGATTTCTGCTGGCGGTTGGAGAACTTTAACAATTAGTAGCATAGATAGCGTAATGTCTAACTATTTTTCAAATAATAGTACATATGTAACATGTCTAGTGCCTGGAACGTATCATTTTGATTACTATGTGCGTTTTAAAGACTCAAATTTTACATCAGAGTTTAATATTGGATTAAAAATAGTAGCATCAAATAATGCAGACAAAGAAGTAGAAACGTTTGCAGACTGTACTAAATATAGAAATGGTTTGCTGTACAGTTGGCCATTTAGCTTATCAAAAAATGAGACAGTAAATTTTAAAGTACTTTGTGAGAACCAAACTGGTATATTTAGTAAGGCACCGCATATCAAAATTACAAGAATATCATAATAAATATGAAGGTTTTTTAGATAACAAATAAAAATATGGAAATATATAAACCATCAGATAGTAATAAAGGAATAATGGCTGTAAGTTGGAATGGTTCAAAAAATGAATATAAAGTATTGAATAATACTGACACTTGGATACCTGTAATATTACATGGTAATTTTCAACATACAACAATAGATAGTATAACACAAAGGGGTATGTCTTATTATTCGACTAGTATTCCAACTTATGATAGTAGTATTATATCAATAGCTAATACTAATATTTTATACACATTAGGTAAATTAAATATATTAAATTTAAATTTTTATCCAAAATCGGATATTAGCTCGTCTACAGTAATAATGAGTAATTTACCAAAACCTAAAGTTAATGTTCCGGCATGTATTGTGAGTGATTCTACTCATTCTGGTAGAATTTTACTAACTACAAACGGTAATATTATATTAGATAATACTATTTTATACAAAAATTATTTTTACAATGGGCAAATAATTTATTTTGCTTCATGATTTTATACATAGGAGAACACAATGAACGAAATTATGAATTTTTCTTTTACACATGTAGGTTGGCAGATTGGTCTGCCAATTTTATTAATGTTTGCTGATATTCTTAGTGGATATTATGCAGCATTTAGAAACAAAAACATATCAAGTTCCAAGATGCGTGATGGAATTGGAAAGAAGATAGCAGAAATATTATATATTTTAATAGGTTTTGCTTTTGATATGGCTTTCGGTGTGCATTATATATCAACTTTTATATCAATTTATATTACATATATGGAAGTGACAAGCTTAATAGAGAATATGGAAAAGATTGGTGTAAAATTACCAGATGATGTAAAACACAAAATAATAAAAAATAATGAAAATAATACAAAAGATATCAAAAACGCTAAAAATCAAGACAGGTAATTACATCAAATAAAAATAAAAACGGCTTAAAATCGATTCTCACGCGTCGATTTTAGATAAAAAGGAGAAAAATATGGATAACGATGAAGAAATATTAAAAGCTAATAATTTTGAAGAAAACGTTGAAGAATTGGAGGAAATCGAGGATGGCGAATGTAAAGAAGTTAAATAGAAATGCTGGAAAATTAATAGATCATTTTAATGCTTCTGAATTTGCATGTAAGGATGGAACAAGCACTCTATTATTAGACTATGATTTATTACCTATAATCGAAAGATTTAGACAATATGTTGGAAGGAGTGTAATAATAAATAGTGCTTACAGAACAGATTCATATAATAGAAAAGTTGGTGGTGCATCTCAGAGTTATCATAAATATGGAAGAGCTTTAGATATTCATTTTACACCATCATATAATAATTGTAATACTTTAGATAAAATGTGCGCATTTTTTAACACTCTTGGATTAAAAGGAATTATTAAGTATAGTACGTTTGTACATATCGACACAAGAATTTCTACATATCATAGAACATCAAGTGGTAAAGCTATGAATTATGGAAAGGTAAATATTCCATATGGCGGTGCGTTACTAAGAAAAGGGAGTAAAGGTGTTGATGTTGGCATATTACAATTTAAATTAACGAAGTTAGGTTATAATTGTGGTAATGCTGATATGATATTTGGAAATAACACAAAAAATGCAGTAATGAAATATCAAAGAGCTAACAATTTAGTTGTGGACGGTATAGTCGGAAAGAATACTTGGAATAAATTATTTAATTGAGATAAAAATTGAGATAATTCACAAGACATACACTCAATTTATTTATATTTAATAGTTATTACAATATTTTCTTATTCTAGCTATCCCAACCATAGTATTATAAAAATAAGGTAGTAATTCAAATAGAGTTGCTACCTTATTTATATTTAATAATCAATGCTTTTAGCCGTTTTTATAGAATTATTAATAACGTTTTTAGACTGTTTAAAATTACAATAAATTATATTTATTGAGATAAAAATTGAGATAGGAGGAAAATTATCTATGGATGATGAAATTGTAGAAAGTAATGAACTTTCAGAACAAGATAATAGAGGAGAGATGAATGAATGAATATTGAAGATAGGATATTAATTACTAATCCATATTCTAGACCGCGGTTATAAACAAAACTCGATAAGATATATAGTAATTCATTGGATTGGTAATGCAAACACATCAGCAGTTGCTAATAGAAATTATTTTTATAATCTATCAAAACAAAATCCGCAAACGCAAAAGAAAATAGTATATGCTAGTTCACATTATATTGTTGGATTAAACGGAGAAGTTATTAGATGTATACCCGATGATGAAGTAGCGTATCACGCTGGAAGTTATAAAATGAATAGAGAATCAATTCGGTATTGAAACGTGTCATCCTGATTGGGGTGGCAAATTTAGTGATATTACTTATAATTCTTTAATAGAATTAACATCTTCGTTAATGAAACAATACAATATACCAATAAACAATGTGATACGTCATTATGATGTTACAGCAAAATGTTGTCCACAATATTATGTAAAAAATCCAGCAGCTTGGTTACAATTAAGATCTGATATACAAGAAAAAGTAAATCGGAGTAAAGATTGTAAGTATAATTGATAAAAAAGGAGGAGATGAGGTAGTGAGAAAATATCAAAACGGTAGTACAAAGGAAGATGTATACGCTGATACAAATCTTACAAAGAAAATTGGAACATTGTCTCCATACGAAGCTTGCGATTGTTTTGGAACTTTTAATAACAGAGCAATGGTTCGATATAAAGTTGATGGGACTAATAATTATAAAATTGGTTTCTGTAAATGGACAGGAGGAGTAAAATAAACAAAAAAAAGGGCAATAGTGAGACAAGTTATTGCCCGTGTTAAATATTATCTAATACATTTTTCAAGATATGCTTGGACTTTATCAATCTCATCTTGTTGAAACTTATTAAAAACACTTGTATATACATTTAATGTTGTTTGTACATCAGTATGACCTAATATTTTAGATAGTGCGGCAGCATTCATACCAGATTCTATACATCTAGTTGCGAACGTATGTCTAAGCATATGTGTATTACAAGTCGATGTTTTTATCTTACACTTTATTTTTTCGCCTTTAACCATTTTAGATTTGTTATGATTAATAATAACATTTATGTTTGAATCTTTACATAGTTTTTTAAAGTGTATGTTTATTGTAGATGGTGCTATAAATGAGCCATCGTTAAGAAATAGATATCCTTTTTTATTTATATTTTTAAATATTGATTTTAAATTATCTAATATTGGTATTTCTCTCATTCCAGAATAAGTCTTAGTTGATTTACCTATTATTGGTTTATCATTTATATCTTTTGTTAAAGTTTTATTCACAATAATTATATTTTTATTTAAATCAATATCTTCGTCTGTTAATGCTAATATTTCTCCAATTCTCATACCAGTATATATTGCTATATAAAATATATCTTTATATTTATCATTAGTTTTGTTTAATGTATGTAAAAACGCGTTTTGTTCATCTATTGTAAAGGCTTCTATTTTTCTAGTTTTCTTCTCAGAATTAGGTCTCAATATTGCGCCTTTTATTTTAAACGGATTAGTCTTTACGTAGTTATGTAACACAGCGTAATCAAATCCAGTAGATAACATACCACAAACCTTATTGATTATGCTTGTGGAATAATGTTTTATATCTATTAAACTTTGATTAATCTCATCAATTGCTATATTCTGTACTGATTTCGATATAAAAGACATATTTTTAATAATCTTAAAAGTATTTAATTTCCTTAAATAAGATGATGGTTTAACTTTATTAGCTTCATAAGACATTTTTATCTGATATTCAATTATGTTTTCTAACGTAATGTTAGATGGCGTATTCATAGTACCATTATTAATCTCAGATATAATATTATGATATTTTGCTTTAAAATCCTTGTCCTTTTCGTTTTTCTTTTGAGTTATTTTTACTCTTTTATGTGTTTTAGGATCTGTATATTGTATAATCCATCTATTTATATTTTTGTTATAATATAATGAACCTTCACCGTTAGAACGTCTCATCTTTTTCTCCTTCTTAATTCTATTACTCTTCCTATTATTCTTACAGGTAACTGCTTTATTTCTTTATTTGTATAAAAGACGGGTTCGTACGCATTATTAAGTGGCTGTAATGTTATACCATCTTTATACTTAAATATTCTCTTAAATGTGCCGTCATTACCGTTAACCATAACCACACAATCATCTCCACTATTACAATCATTAACCTGTTCCAAAATAATAATATCACCGTTTAAATATTCTGGATACATACTATCTCCTTTTATTTTTAATCCAAAATATTCTTTATCACTTGTTATATTATCAACGTTTATTTCTTCGGTATCAATTAACTCTTGTATACAGTCTATTGGTATTCCGGCAGGGACATATCCATATATCGGTACAGTTTTTGTATTAGTTGTTTTGTTAACGCCTTCTAAATTATCAAATTGTATATTCATTTGTACATCATATCCAATTAACCAAACAGGGTTTACATGTAAAGCTTTAGCGAGTAATGTTATGCTTTCTTGTTTAGCTTTATAACGTCCGGATCTCCACGATGATATTTGCGATTTATCTATTCCAGTAACTTTACATAACTCAGTTGGCGTTATATTTCTTAATTCAATTGCATAATTTAATCTGTTAGCAAAAGTATCTATTGGTTCTTCTTTCATATTTTCTCCTATCATTTAAAAACGTTTTATATCAGTTATTATAATTTAAAAGTTTTGAAAAGTCAAACTATTTAAAAAATATTTTTGAAAAATTAAACAAAACTATTGACATTTTAGTTTGGAAAAATTAAACTATAAATCACAGCAAGTTTAGAAAATGTTTAGGAGGTAATTATGGAATTTTTAGATACTAAAGATGTAGCTAGGATATTACAAATTAATATAAGTACTGCTCAAAAATTATTTAGAAACAAAAATTTTCCAAAAGTTAAAGGAATAGGACGAAAAAATTTGATAGAGAAGGAAACTTTTATAAAATATATAACAAATAATGAATTTTTAGAGAAATTATGAAAAAACGGCCTTCGAGAATCGATTTTAAGCTGTTTTATTTTTTAATCAATATAAGTTTATGCCTAGAGGGGTAAAAACGATTATACAGCTAAATAAGCACCAATGCGTTGAAATGACCATTTTTGGGGGTATTTTTATGAGATATTTAAATAAAAAACGATATTTCAAGCTAAAAAAGTTATGTGTTAATTATAAAAAGTATATTGAACTATATAAATATTATTCAGATACAACATTAACTAATTATAATTATAGAAATGATATAGTTGGAGACTACAGTTTATATTTAATTAAATACGCAGATGTTATAAATAACATTATAGGATCAGCAAAGAGAGTAAGTAAAGATAAATGGTATATTATTTTAGATGCTGCATGTAATTGGACCAGTTATACTGAATTAAAAACTAAATATATTGATATTTGGAATTCTGATGAATTTAAGAGAATGTACGGACATTTCTTTATACTTTTAGACCAAACGCATGTTCGCGAAAAATTCCTTCACTTTGATGAGAAGAATACAAAGGAGGAATAAATATGAAGAATATTGTGAAAGGTTTATTAATTATAATTTTATTAATTATATTAGGTAACACGTTTGTAACAGCATTTGAAGATTGGTTAGAAGGTGATACAACGCCTATGGTTGAATCTGAATATATGATATGTTCAGGTGATAGACTATGGGATATTGCATCAGAGTTCAAGCCAAATTCAATGTCATACGAGCAATACTTATATGAATTAAGAAAGGTTAATAGTGACACAGATTTAAGTATAATTTATCCTGGTCAAGTAATTAAAATATTAAAAGTTAAGGAATCTGAATAAGGTTCCTTATATTTTCGTGAATTATTTTTATGCTTTAATGAGAGAACATGTGTTTGTTCTAAATCAAAAGAGGAGGATTATAAATATGAGAAAGAATGATAGGTTTAAATTAAAAGTTGGAACTTTTGTTGTTGTTAACAATGGAGTTGACAAAGGAAAGATTTGCGAAGTTTGTTTTGTAGACTTTATGAAGGATATGCCTTATAGAGTAGATAAAGAAACAGGCAAAGAAGATCCTTATACGACAATATTAATAGCACCAGCAATAGGCGAAGATAATTTAGAAGGACCAGATTTGATCAATGATTTTTATAGGTCAGTATCTTATAAAGATATAGATATAGACACATATTTGAATGAGGTAGAAGAGTATTAAAGACTCTTCTATATTTTTCGTGAAAAAATAGTATTCTTTAATGAAAGGAGTGATTAATATGAATATTAAGAATTTGAATAATTTAGAGGATTATGAAGAAGGAGATACAATTATTGGGAAAATAGTATCTGATGAAGGAGACGAAAACAATTGTAGATTTGAAGGAGTAAGTTTAACCAAAAGAGGTGAGAAAACTTTTGCAGCAACTATGGCAGCTGGAGTATTAACTTTAACTGCAGCAGCTTGCATAGGTTTAACCAAAGGTTATGAAAAGATCAGAGAAACAATTAAGAAACAGAAGACATTAAGAGCTAAAGCTAAGGATTATGATAACATGTCTGAAAGATTATCAAAATTAGAAAAAGACTTTAATCAACTTAAGAATAATAAAGGGTCTAAATAAGACCTTTTATTGTTTTCTTATATTTTTCGTGAAAAAATATCACGCTTTTATGAGAAGAATATAAGGAGGTAAATATTATGGATATGGTAACGTTTATAGTAATATTAATTATATTAATGGGAATAGGATTTGTTGAAGTAATTAAACAACTTGTAATTATGTTATCAAAACTATTTAAAAAGGTATTTACTAAACATGATTAATAGAAAATAGAGAGTCTAAATTGGCTCTTTATTTTTTAAGAAATAGGAGGCGATTAAAAATATGATATTAGAACGATGCTTTATGTTTATTCTTGGCTTTGTATGGGGACTTATATTATGTATTCATATTGAAACTTATGTAAGAAAGAGACATAAAAATGGTACTCTTTATATTAATTTAGCAGATATTGATATCACAAACTTTAGATTCAGATTTAATGATATTAATCGTATTTTAAATGGAGAAAAATATGTAATATTTGATGTTAAATACGAATATAAAGATGATATTAATGATAATGAAAAGAAAGGAGGTAAAAAGTATGTACGTAGATTATAACGTCAGAACATATAATGGAAAGCAATTTATAACTTATTTAAGGTTCAAGGATGACGATCATAGATACATAAATGTTATCTTTCCACACGAATACATAGAAAAAATGCAATATTATAAGTTATTAGACGAGCAAAAAGAGTGTTTTAGCAATACAAACTAATTTCGCGAAAAAAGAATTTTCTTTAATGAGAGTATAGAAAGGAGAGTAAATATGGAAGAAACGAAAGACATTAACAAAATTCTACTCGAAGAGTATTATGAAATTGATGATGCTATTAGAAATTATAGCGGAGATGTTCGTGATAATGTATTTGTAGAATTACAAAAACAGAAAGGAGATATTTTAAATGATTTAAGTAGAATCCAATTATCAAAAACGGATAAGGAAGTAAGACTTAATGAGATAGAAGCGAATTATCAAATTAAGAAATATGAGCAAAATCAGGAAAATAAGAGGAATATATTTAAAATTGTTGGAATGGGACTTTTAGGATTTGTGAGTCTAGGAGTTACAATATGGCAAACAAATCGCGCATATAAGTTTGATACAGAATCGACATTTACTAGTACGTTAGGACGTAGTACTGTTAATGAAGCATCAAAAGTTAACCCCAGAAAATTTAGTCTATTTTAGAAATCAATAAAAGGTCTAGTTTATAGGCCTTATATTTTTTGAAATTTTTATAAAAAAGGAGAATAAGTATGTTTAATTTAAAAATAGTTAATAGAGACGATTATGAAGAAGTAAAATCAAAGGCAAGACAATGTGATTTCTTTAAAGATAAAGTTGAAAGAACTGGCAGAGACCAAATGTTTGAGTCTAGACACTGGCAAGATGAGAATAAAAGGTACAAGGATACTATAAAACAGATATTAGAGGCTATACACGATGAAAAGCAGGTAAATAGTTATAATTCTGTTACTAATTTTGCAAGTAGAATAACCAATAGAGTCAACAATATAATTGAAAATAATAATATTAATTTAGAAGAGAAAGATATTTAAGGAGGGTAATTATGAAGGAAGATATTAAAGAAGAAAGAGATACATTAATTGAAAATATATATGAACATCCAATAATATCATGTATATTGTTTAGTACAATATGTGGCGGTATTGCAAAGATAGTATCAGCTGTTAAATTCACAAAATAATATATTAAAAAGGAGGTAATTATGAATAATAAAAAAGATGATAGAATAGATAAATTAATAGATTATATGTATGAACATCCTGCAATATCCTGTGTAGCGTTTAGTATGCTTTGTACTAGTATATCTATGATTATATCAAGTTCTAGAACTTATAGAATAATATTAATTAGAAAGGGTGAAAAGTAATGAAAGGAATAGTTGAATTTATAAAAAAACATGATTCTACAATATTAACATGCATCGGCAGTCTCGGTGTTATATCTACAGCTGTTCTTGGAATAAAAGCCACTCCAAAAGCTATTAAAATTATTAATGAAGAAAAAGAAATAAGAAAAGAAAAGACAAAACTAATAATAAATGACGAGATATTTTACAATGATGAAATCACTAATTATGAAATATTTAAGTTAGTTTGGAAAGAATATATACCTATGACTTTGTCTGGAATTGGAACAATTTCATGTATATTTGGAGCAAATATTTTAAATAAGCGTTCGCAGGCGAGTTTAATGTCTTCTTATATGTTATTGTCAAAATATTTTAATGAATATAAATATGAAGCGAGTAAAACGTATGAATTAGACGAACAATCAAACGCTAATCAAACCATACAGAAAAAGATATTAGAAAAACATGTAAAGACAGAAATACCAAATGATATTTATGTAGATAATGATGAAGTTTTGGTATATTGCCCAATATATGCGACAACGCATTTTAATAATGGATATATTACAACTAAAAGAGAAGCTTTAGTCAATTTAGAAACAAAGATAAACGCAGAAATATATAAAGAAGGATATATATGCATAAATAAGATATATAAATGGCTTGGTGTAGAAAAAGATAAATTACCAGCATGGGGATGGCAATATGGATGGGTAAGGCCATATGATGTTAATATTGATAAAAATGGCGATAAAGAAATTGAATATTATGACGATTCAAATGAATATCAAGTAAAAGTAGATTTAACTAAGTGCACAATTGACGAAGGTAGCATGGAAGGTCTTGACTGTTGGTTTATGGATCTTGTATGCCCACCTGAAATGCAAAGTTTTGTATAAAATATATTTTTTGAAAGGAGAATAAGTATGAATAATCTAACAGATAAACAAAGAAAGGTTATATTATTAGTAGGAGGTCTTTTAGGTTTTGCTGGAACAGCAATAACTATATTGTTTACACCATCGCAAGAAAAAGAATTAAAGAAATTAGATGACAGAATAAAGTTATTAGAAAAAGGAGAATAAAATATGAACAACTTCTACAATATATTGTACAAAATTAGAGGGAGTATTGTAAAGCATAGTCCAGAGATATTAACAAGTTTAGGTATAACAAGTATGATAGCATCAACAGTATATGCTGTTAAAGTTACGCCAAAAGCTAAAAAGAAAGTAGATGAATTTACATCGTACAATAAGATGATATATAAAAAAGGTAACTTAAATCCAGACGATTTTAAACCAAAATATACAGAATTAATTGGATTGGTTTGGAAAGATTATTTACCTGCTGCTTTATTAAGTGTATCAGGTGCAAGTTTTATAATAAGTGCCAATCATATTAATAAAAAACGCAATGCTTTATTAACGGCAGCTTATACATTATCTGAATCAACATTAATAAAATATAAAGATAGAGTCATGAAAGATCTAGGCACTGATAAGGCTAAAGAAATAGACAGAAAAGTTAGAGAAGAAATAAAACTTGATAAAAAAGATAATATAAATCATAAATTAAATAAAGTAGATGAAAAAGAGTTTATAATAATAGACTCTTTTTCTGGTTTAAAGATGCCTAAAGGTACAACATTAAACAAAGTAGAGTCTGTACTAAATTCCGTAAATAAAATAATGAATTATGATATGTACGTATGCGCAGATGAATGGTATGACCGTCTCGGATTCAAACACATTCCGAAATGTGCAGAGAATGTTGGTTGGAAATTAGAAGATGGACTTATTGAAATAACCCAAAATCCTGGTTTGGATGAGGATGGCATTCCAGCAATGTATGTAAACTTTATAAATTTGCCGAAAGAGGATTATTATAAGTTCAGTTAAAAACATATGTTCGCGAAAAAAAATCACGCTTTTATGAGAGAAATCTCAGAAAAAATATTTTATAGAAAAGGAGAATTTATTTATGAAAAAGTTGAATGAAAAAGTTGTGGAACTTGAAAATGTAAACAATGTTGAAAATGGAGAAGAGGTGTATACTAACGAAAACGGAACAGTAACAGTTAAACACAAACTATTAGACAATCCGAAAGCTAAGAAAATAGTAAAAGGTATTTTAGTAGCGTTAGGAATTGGAGCAGTAGGTGGAATATGTTATAAAGCCGGTAAGAAAAGTAATACATCTAATGATACCGTTGATGAATGTTTATATATTGAAGATTCAACAACTGACACATCAGAAAATGAAAACTTATAAAATAATGAGATTTTTAACATAAGGGATATATGAAAAAGATATATATCCTTTATGTTTTTATAATAAGAAGACGAAAGGAGAATTAAGATGGATAATACACCATTGCCAAATAATTCACATAAATATAGAGATATGCAGAAAGAAAGCAAAATGCATAATATAGAAAGAGTAACTAAAGGTGAAGTTAAATTTAAAAAGAAATCTGCAGTAAGAGAATTCTTTGATAACTTTATCCAAGACGATGGAGAAAAGATTAAATCATATGTTGTCGGAGATGTTTTAATACCATCTATAAAGAATGCAATTTCAGATATTATAACAAACAGTATTAATATTTTATTCTATGGCGATTCTGGAAGAAATAGAAGAGGTACAGCGGATAGAGTTTCATATAGAAATTATAGTAGTCCAAGTTCAGTATATAATCCAAACCGTATGGCAACTGCCCAACCAAGACAAAATGCTTTTATGTTTGAAAATGTTTGCTATAACTCTTATGCAGAAGCATCAGACGTATTAGATAGGATGTATGAAATATTATCTACATATGGTGTTGTTAGTGTAGCAGATTTGGACCAATTAATTGGTATATCTGGTGATTATTATACTGATAATAATTATGGTTGGACTCAATTAAATGGAACAAATTCATATATTAGAGGTGGAAGAGATGGGTTTGAATTAAATTTACCAAGACCTATGCCTCTAAATAATAATTAAAGAAAAGGAGAATAAGTATGAATATTAAATTTTTAAATGATATAGGATATCAAATTAAGAAACATAGTCCAGAAATATTAATGTGGATTGGCATTGCTGGAACAGTCGGTAGCACAGTTATAGCATGTAAAGCTACTAGTAAAGCTAAAAAAACTTTAGAGGAACATAACTCTACAATAGCTTCTATTAAAAGTATAGAAGCGGACCCAATGACTACAGAAGACGATAAAAAAGCATTAAAAAAAGATGTAACAAAGACATATTTA
>Ga0065711_1028699_pt1 | contig 39686 bp, 21 predicted proteins | sample Hoacrofraction12_FD_59098 | JGI IMG/M metagenome (GOLD analysis project Ga0065711, IMG submission 59098) | Hoatzin crop microbial communities from Cojedes, Venezuela - Epithelial fraction 12 v2 (version 2) | ecosystem: Host-associated > Birds > Digestive system > Esophagus > Crop | place... | reverse complement strand
GGTATGTTGACCATCATACGCACAATTGTTACCACAAAACTTTATCAGTAGTTTTTCACGTACATGAGCGTATATAACTATAAATGCTCAGTACACAATGCACACACAGATTATTGTGCCGAGGTGTATCTGCATACCTGTGTATGCACACACACATACACACACAGAGAAATATGCACACATACTTACAAATATACTATGGTATAGCTGTGGTAACTGCAAATAGCTTGACATCGTTGTACAGCTATTTGCAGTAGGCTGTATTCAATAATATTCCATAAACAAATGCCCCCCCCCCAAAAAAAAAAAAACAAATTTTTTACACACATGGTTCTGCTAGGGGCATTATCAGAAAATACAGTCCAGTGTTTGATAGGTAAAGACTGTAAATATTCTAAAAACACAAACTTTGTAAAGCTTTTTTAAATGTTCTGGTAAAAGATGGTCTATACTGAAAAGCGTTGGTATCGCTTCTAACCTCTTCAATTACTGAGCCACCTCTGAGGTTAAAAAATACTCAACCGATCCTTTAAATGGCAAGTTCATATCTGTTTGTTATTGCTTAACAACACAGTAAAATGCATACTTAGATTGCCAATTAACCTAATACTTTGATACCTCAACAGAAGGTTTTTGGTTGGTCTGTCCTGTCTATGGGTGCCTGACACACAATTCCAGGAAGGTTGCATGTATTTAACAGACCTTACTGAGAAGCTGTTCTTGGTGCCATAAATTTCTTCTTTTAGAAAAAGTAGAATTTTTTTTTTCTAAAATTAACAAATCAGGAAGTTGCTGACTTTGTGGAAACTTCAGTTAAAAAGACTAAATGCACAAAAAGAAAAACAGCAGTTTAGTCTGAAAAAAAAAAGTCCAGTTTCGCCAGATACTGCACTTTTGAAGTGAAGGTAAAGTCACAGTCTAACACCTGACCTAAATATCTTGTTACATATTAAGCAAGTGTCTTGGAGGAACAAGTCTCATGGTAGTTTGCATAATTTCACAGACAGTGACAAGATGGAAGAATCTGAATTTGAATGCTTATCATTGGCTTCTTGGAGCACCAGCAAAACTACTCTTCAGCACCCAGCTCTGCTCCCCCTCGTGTCCCACGGTCCAACCTCTGCCCCCAAGCCCTTCCTTCCCCATCCGCCTCTCCTGTCCAGGAAAGCTGAACAACCTCTGCTACCAAAGGTAGCTTGATACACAAAGATACATGAGTGAGTTTTATCCCTAGCGCTACATGGCAGAACCCCCTCTTCAAATCTACCAAATAAAACTGCTTTTTGGCTTTATCAAGGAGTATCAGGGAGTGCTGAAACTCTGCCTTTGTACGTCGTTTTCTCTGAAGCCAGACTATGCATGAGCATGGCAGGGTGTGAGCTGGTGTCTGTCATGTGGCACCCTCTCTTGTTCAGTGCCCTCTTCGTTCGTTGGTCGCAAGGTTGTGGGGTGATAGTCAAGTCTCAGCATGCACTTTTAATTGCCTGGCTTTGGCCAGCTGAAGTCAGATTCTTAAAGTTAATCATGGTTTCCCAGAAAAATGTAGCATTAATTTTAAATGCAAATTATTGAAATGTACAACTAGTAATTCATACTTTCTAATTAATAAATATTCTGTGCATGATGCATTAGTAACGCTATTAAATATTTATTTATAGATGGAGATATTGTGATTTATAATAAACTGTAAAAGGATTCTATTATCTTTTTTAAAGATAAAAAAATTAAATTGTGATCAATATAATGAATACATGATGTTAGAATTCCTCTTGCCTCACAAAACCATATCTGTTGATGTGTTTTATGAACAAATCTGATAAAAATGCTAGCAATATTTAAAAACAAAATATGTTAAATAAAAATAAAATCTACTATGGAAAGTAAATTTAAATATTTAATGATATAATTAAGTCTTATTAATGTAATGTTCTTTATTTTTTCAGATAAAAAATTCACAAGAATTGTCATCCTCTTTCATCTTAATCAGATGGTACGTTTGTCATAATTATTTGTTATGTATTTTCATTAACATTTGATGAATATTAACTTTGCAAAATGGAACAATCTTGTTCCTGAACAAATCAGCTGGAGCAATGTAAGGCCAAATACCCTGTGCCTTTGCTGCAGCACCGCTGAGAAGGCAGCAGAGTGACAGCAGGATTCTCACCAGCTTCCAGTACGGTCCAATGCCAGGTACTCCTTCATGCATGAGGATGAATGTGGTAAGTTGCGGTCCTCATGTCCAATTTGTATTTCTGGTCATCTGGGTGAGACTCTCAGCTATGGCAAACTGATGTAGCCTCGTAATTGCCCCAATTCAGAGAGGGTGAAACTCCATGAAGTCTCTCCTTGGTCATCCTCTCCTGTTGCTGCCTCTCACTGTATGCCTTTTCAGAGACTGGTTCGCTGTCTAGCCTGCCGTTACAGCTCCAACAAGCACAGGACAGGTTCAGCAGAAGCTAGGTGGGACCTTCAGAAAGGCTTCAGGTCTAACTTTCCCCTGCTTTCCAAGTCTGCTAAGCATTACTCCCCTGGAAAATTATTACACACAGTCAGCGTCCAGGCCCTGAGCTGCATACACTCCCCGTGCAGTAGTGAGGATAACTGCAGACAGTAAAGAAAGTGAAAAATAAGATCTTCTCTCCCGAGGGCCCTATTTACCTTCTGGGTCTTTTATCCTGCACCGCTCACGTCATTGGGACCACATGTCCAGTAACACACCTCTCACCACAGGAAGAGCTTTGATGAAATGGTGGCCTTTTGCTTTATTTCAACACATTACTTTTAACATAGTTCTGAAACATTTACCCATATGCACTTGAGTTTGTTACTTGCCTTAGCAAAGCCACTACTGTATGACCCCATGACTGTTAACAGACATCTCTAAGACAGCATAAAAATATTTTGAGTTGAATAAAGAGAAAGCTAAAATATTATCAGAGGCTGGGAACATAGGCAGCCAGTCCTACCTTCCACCAATATTGTTTACACAAAGCTGTGACATCAGATCTTTTTTAAAGACTTCATTTTACCTCCTTTATAATTATGAAAGATAAAATAAACTGAGTGGCTGAAAGGAATAAATGGATGATGAAGTATCAGGAATTTTTTATATAGAAGCTCCTTATTAAAATTACTGTTTTCTTCAACTGCTTAATTTAGTTTCTGTAAAGCAGGTTTTCACTTGATCTGCTCATACTAATGTACCGGTATCAGATGTGTTAATATGACACCTCATGGGTCACACCCTGAGCTTGAAGAACCGCTTTAACCTCTTCATTGCCCTGTGGACATAGCCTGCATCTCCTCCCATGGGGCTGCTCGCCCTGACCTACAGAGGTGTGACTTGCTTGTAGAAGGATGCATCAGCAATCAGGAGGCATCACAGGGTTCCTCTGTCCTCTTTTCCCTCTGCACCACTCCATGGGATACTTCTTCACAGCTCTGACAGCTGTCACTAGAAAGGGAGGTGACCACAGTTATCTTTGTCAGGCCGAAACTAAAGCATGACTTCATTGTCTGTTGCCACGGGTTTATGCAGTGGTAATGGAGATTAGGCATTGAACAAGAACTTCTTAAAGATGGAGAAAATGCTCATTTCCCCTTCAACAAATCTCTCTCTTTCAGTCGCATACACTATGTAAGTATTCACAATATTATCAAGAACTCACCAAGCACTGAAATGATCTGTATCCTAGTGAAAGAGTCAATTATCTGAGCACTTGTTTTGTAGTGTGATTAGGGATGGAAACAAGTTTTATCTGAAGATTTGAACAAAACAGAGGCAGAGGCAACAGAGAGTCAGAGGCAGGGGCATGGCTGTGGTCACAAGTGGAACAGCTTTTAGAAAGCACAGGCAAGGGGGTGAGCAGAAGAGATGAAGCAGGTGAGGGACCAGGCTAGAGCACGTAATGTTCCAGAAGGAGACTATGAAAGGGTCAGAGACAGGGGAGCTAGATAGGGAGGAGAGATGCTCGTGTAAACTTTTAATGTTATCCACACATGCCCAAAATACAACTGACTCACAGGATGAAGGGAAGCAGTGATTTACAGGTAAACTTCAGGAGAAAACAGTAATACTCCTGTTATCTTAATAGCTACTTCATGGTAAAAATATCTTCACTGTCCTCCTTCTAGTTATGAGGTTTGTGTGCTATACAGACATTCCTGAGCACAGACAATAAACTGTCTGATTTTATTTCACTTTACATTCATTCGGAGACATTTATCCACTATGTACTGTTTAGACTAAGCACGTAAGGGTCAAGGGACTAGAGTTCAACTACAAGTCGGAGCCACTGGCTCACTATGTGACCTGGAACAAGAAAACCAGGGAGGGAGCAAACTGCCCTCACTTCCCTAGCATTACCTTCTTGTGCCTCGGTGCCTTTAGTTGTTTAATGGAAACAGGAAGCATTTGGTGTGATATTCTCAGACCAAGGAGGCAAAGATGCTTAAACTATGAAAGGTTAATTGTCTTTCTGTGTATTATTTGTAGGTACAATGACTTCACAGGCAAGTTTGAGCATTTGGAAGGGACTTATTTATTTTCTAACTCAATCACATCCTCAAGATCAGTTTCAAAACCAGAAAGACGCACAAAGATAGTGGAAGAATGAGCTATGGAGCACACGCACACTGAGTATCGATTCCTTGGCTTTCCTGTTCAGAAGACATGAGGAGGGACAGGGGGAGAGCAGGGGACAGAGTCCACTTTTTCAGTGGTGTAGACTTTTTCTTATATCTGCATTATTGCTCCATCTTTCTGGCTCTGAACCAAAAGTAGCCCACAATCTAAGCCAGCCCTTATTTAGGCTAAGCTTGGTGCTGCCCCTAAAGCTTCACCATGAAATTTTGTTTATAAGGGAGGGGTGTTAGGAAGAGACCTTTCTATTTCTTCTTCCTCCTAGTACACAGACTGCGTAAAGAGCAGTTACATTTTCCTTCAGCTTTTATCCTTAAAAGAAAACTAAAAAATAAGGCAGAAAGTAGGCTTGCTATTCCTACAGGCTGTTTAGCAAAGCTGGCCAGCAGCAGAAGAGAAATATACAGCACTGTCAATTTTCCCAGTGAAAGTGAGGACTGGAGGTTTGTATAGTATTGCAGCTCCAATGTACCTCCAACAAGGCAACAAGATAGAATCTAATCTACAGCGAATGGTCAGTGAGGTAACTGGAGAAAAAGACAGACTAAAAAAGAGGAACACAGGTATACTCCCAGGCTTTTGATGCCATTTTTGGTGGGGTATTATTCTTCCTCTGACACCTCTTAGATCCACCATTGCCATTAAAAGAAGCCATGCCCATCCGCTAGTTACTAATAGAGTCCATTATATGATTATATTTCAGACATAAATGTTATTGATTAAAGGTACAGAAGAAACAATAATAGCATTTTAGCTGAATCATTTTGCTACCACTTCATCTGCAATTTTATTATCACTTCACCAAAAGGCAACAAAGATGCTTGAGTTAATAAAAAGCTTAAGGTGTGTCAAGCAAATTAATAAGAGAATTCCGAGGAGAACAATGCCTTATACGGATGTGCAAAATGCCAGAGTCACAAAATTACTTAATTGCTACAGCCAGCTCAGTTTCTAGTGCCAGTAGCAGTGAAGGAGTTAATACTTGGGTGCTAATCAGGCAGAGAATTTCTTTGTGACACGAAGTGCTTGTAGATAAGCAGTAATATGCCTTGTTTTACAGGTTTTCTGTAGCTGGGGCAGGGTCCCTTGCTGCACAGCATATATTGAGAAAGTGGGATACACAGAACAGAGGTAATAGCTTTCCATGTCACAGCAATATAAAACAGACGGTTTTTATAAACTAGAAACATGTTTTTAATAGTAGTTCTGTACAAGAAATATCTCTGTGAAAACAATAATATAGTTGGGAATTTTTTTTTCCTCTTCCTGACCAGAGGTAAAAATGAAAGCCAAGCAACTCACATAAATCTATTGTCAAACCTCACGGGAAACCCCATAGGTGAATTATGAGTCATAATAAGAATTATTTGTTGTACTACTGTATGCAATCAATCAGCAATTCAGACACAGAAGACTTTTACCATCTGTCTCTATCAGATAAACCCCATAGCTTTTCAGAGAACTTTAAACCAGATGTAAATTGATGTGAAGCATGAGCCACTCCTAATACAGCCACATTCAGAGTGATGCTTCCCCTCTTTCAGGGGTTCTCTACCTTCTTCCACTCAGAATATCAAATCTACCAAAATAGAAAATAAAAAAATAGAAGGTTTATCTTCCTATGCCCCTAGTTGCACAGTCTGATAGTTCCTGACAGGTGGAAAATCCTGGCAGAAGAGTGTAAAAGAAGCTGGGGGCTTATGAGAGATGAGATGTCCTAGAAAATAGTGAATGGCAAGGTTTTTCAATGAAGTGTTGTTGAGGAGACAAGATACTGGTAACATGTGTATGTACTCATCTCTCCTGAAGCCACACAGGCTTTCAAATGAAATATGAAGTGGAGGAAATATTCTGCAGAGAGAATAGTGGAGTAAGAATGGAAACGAAGAAAACATATGGAAACATAATCCTTAATTTCCCCCCCACCCCTTGCTTGTCCCAGACATTGAACAGTCTGACTGTTCAGACATTACAGACATTTTTATTCAATGCTCCAGAATGCCAAAGTTGAGACTCTGTATCTCCTCATCAAGGAGAGCATATTAGACAACAGTATCTCTGCTACTACATCTCAGTTTCTATTTTTTGTCTAAAAACCCTACCACAATTTTTGTCATGATCTTCTACAGCACAGAGGAATACCTGGAAAATACCGAAAAAAACAAGTGATTCCATGAACAACAGAATCTATTAAGTCTGGTTCTTTACAGGTTTGAATTTTGAGATTATCTAAACAAAATGTGTGCCCTGTCCTAAACAGAGGGACTAATAAAGATACTATCCAGACTCTGATTCTTAGCCTTGAGATCTCTGGATTTGGGGTAAATGTGTGTGAAATTTGTCAAAGGACTCTGAACTACAGACACAATATCCTCCACATATCCCCCAGGGAAGCCCAGCCGACCACAGCAGCAATCTCACAAAGAACCTTCCCCAGTTCATCCCCAAGGGCTATTTCATAGACCACAAATTCCACAACCGTCTGATCACATTTGCATTTTTCCAGCTTGGCAAACAGGTTATTATGGTGGAGGCATTTGAGGACAAGTTGAACACGCCAACTGTGTGGTTCCTGGGTTCCCAAAATAAATGTGGGTGTCATCCAGACATGCTGCTATATCCTAGTCTAACATTTTCCTCTGAGTGTTGTAAATAAAATGCTGGAATGCTGTTAGAGCATCAGAAATGTAAGGAATAGGACAGGATTTACCTGTACCAACTGTAGAAACAGATCTGCTCTCAGCGCCCTGTCAGATGGGTTTACACTCCCTGAAAAGGCATGTGTGTTCAGCAGCTTTAAATAGTTTATTAATGAGATGCAGGGGCTACTAGCTATCAACTGTGGTTAGAGCAGGGCTCAGTCACCTACACAAAGCTGCAAGAGGCTAGAGGTTCTTTTGACAAAGTCATGGCCATCCACTTAAGGCATCAAAAGGTGGGAATTCCTTGGCAATCCTTTAACTGAGGTAGTCTCATGCATCCTTAGCTTCCAGGTCAGACAGCAAGTATCTTCTAGAGCCAAAGGAATCAGTGCTTCAGACCAGAGGCTAACAGGTGGAGTATGGTATTTGCACTCTCCTATCAGAGGTATCACAAATACTCTCAATATTTCACAAGCTGCAAGCCCATCATCAGGTTGTGGCTCCAGTGTAGGGCACCAGCGATCACAGAAAACTTTCAGTTTGTTGTGGCCTGTTATGAGGGAGTACGAGTCTCTGAAATATGATGGTCAAACTAAATCCAACAGCAATATTCTGAACTGAATCAGATTCTGTGGAAAGACCAGTGGACGAACCCAGAATTGCTAGGCATGATGGGGCAATATGCAGAATGTATCAATTAAAGCTGAAGTGATTTACTATGGTTTTGAAAGCTGAATCATGAAATACAGGTCTCAGCATTAATAGGCATGAGCAGAATGGAGAGCCATCCGTTGATTCTACTGTCACACTTGAACTGAAGATAGGATAGCATGGTTTAGACAAGTGAAATCCAGAATTCAATTTAGATTCATAAAGTTCCTGGATACGTTGAGATTTGCCATCAATGCAATCTAGTTGCCTGGTCAAAGTAAGGTTTGTGAAATGAAGAATCACTAGCAAAATGTACCGTGACTGAAAACCAACCTCTTCTCTCATAACAGAATTAGTTGCCACGAGTCAATCACAGATCTTGTGCGACAGGACCTACAAGGGTTGACTGTTTACCCAGTGGGTGGCACTCATTAATCTGAATCATGGCAGCTGGGTAAGTTAGGGAGTCAACGTACCAGTCCAAAATTACAGTAGTCCTCTTTCAGTCAAGTGACTGCAGCTGTCAATGAAATTACACCAGCTTGCATCACATGTGCTGAATGAGATAAACTGTAACCAAAGAAAGAAAAGTTATTCAAACAAATAACAAAAAACAAAACAACAACAAAAAGATACAGTACACTGAAGATGAGCAAATTCACCATTCACATACCTTGTACTCATCACGTGCCTTCCCATGCTGTCCTGATCTCAGACTGTGGCCTTGAATTTGAAAAAGCTACAAAGAAAGAACTCTTTCAGAACTCCCAGCATTTGAAGACTAGCAAAAATGAAGATACAAAGTTACAATGACAATCTGAGATAAACCAGAAGACAAGTCACAGTGAGGTGAGGTTACTGTTCCCACAGATGAACTTACTGTTTATTATAGACAAAAGGGTCTCCCCCCAAGTCTGCAAATATTAAACCCCAGGGGAAAATCTCCCTTCAGCTGTTTTCCTCAAGACCTGCTCCTTAATTACCTCTGTAAATTCAGGTTCAGATGAAGGCCATTTAAGCCACTGGCCACCACATACAAAACAGAGCTACCACTATTTTCCCATGACAGTATGCAAGCCATCCTGGAAAGGAAGGTCAAAGTTGTGGTAGCCACTGGTCCCTTAACACAGAATTCTTTTTTGACTCACTGCACTTTGGTCTCTTCTGCCTCTGAGCCGCAGAAACAAGCCATGCCCCTTCTCTCCGTGTCACCTCTCCATGTCACTGCTCAGGAAGGGCACACTTGCTGGGGAGAGCTGCCGGCTCCACTATCCATCAGAAGAGCCTGCTCCACAGTGCTGATTTTGGCCAGGGCTTAACCCTGTCCAGGTCCACTTCCTAACCAGCTTGGTGGTTCCGCTTCCACTGGCATTTTACCCTTTTCTGTCCTAAAACCTTAGCAATGTCTTATTTGGGCTCAAAGTGAGAAACTGGTCTAAGGGAAAAGGCTCATTCCTGCATGCAGAGCTGCCCCTGCATGTGAATGCTCACACCAAACAGCAAGCATAGAGCTGTTTAGCTTATTAGGAAACACGGAGACTGGCATTTCTTACAGCTACCCCATTGTTTCAGCAATACCTAAATTAGTGCTACATGGAGGCAAATGTACCCTCAACCCTGACTCAAACAGCGGTTCTATTTCCCAGCTAAAACACTTCCTTGTTGCTAATAAAAAATACCAAGAAGAGGACGAAGCTGCAGCTCATTACCTGAGAATTTTATCATGCAGTAGCAGCCAAAATGCATATTAAGATGGCATTCCTGTTACCTACCTTAGCTGAGTTCAGGGAGGTAAAATAGAGGTGAAATATTTGATTTTGTCACCAAAAGCTCAATCAATTCTGCAGCAATATGTTTTTATTAAGAAGTTTAAATTCAGATCCCCTCTTTTTGAGGGCATTCCTGCAGGGCTGTCCTGTGGTGCTGATTTATTCTGTAAACATGTTTTTAAATATTCTGTTCCCTCTCCATTACCATCTCTTCCTTTCTCTTGGGACTAAAGGATCTTTTGTCTGACATTTTAAAGCATTAAAACAGCTCGAGGGCTAAAGAAAACATTTTTCATGTAATCTTTGAAAACTTTAGTTGTCAAGGAGACCAAGACCTTAGCGACCAGGTATGGAGGCCTATTAAGCACACTAACGTGCTTGTGAAAGGACGTGCAAGGATGCCAGTACACCTGGAAGCAAACATGCTTAGTGTTTCAAGAGCGTCTTGCTTCCTGACGTACCTTTTATTACACAACTAAATAGTGACTCAGATTTCCTTCTCTTTGGATGGTATCATCTGGTGATCAAAAACACAGTTAAAGGACCTTACTTGAATGATAAAATGGCCTCAGTACGTCACTGGATTGAGGTATGCTCTGGAAATGTCATTCACAGAATGATACTTTCCAAGGAAGAACATGTCCAAGAGCACATTTGATATAATTGCAGAGTAAATGACAGTCAACAAGCAGCAGACTGGAAAGGTGCTCTGCTAACTTCAGGCAAAAGGGACACCATCAAATGAGTCTCTCTCTGATATTACTTCTGTTGTCAAGGTAAGGTCACACGATGCACAAGCTGAGACAGACGGAGACAGATGCTTGGCATTTTCAATTTGTGCAAGAGTCAAATTTTGTTTGCAAATTTTAAGTCTTTCCTTAGTCTGCTAGCACTGGAACCTAGAGAAATGGATTGCCTTTCACAGGAGACAGTGGTGTGCTTCCATGAGATTAACCACTAAGCCAAAATATTTGTAAATTTTATAAAAGTAAATGAAAGCAGAAACATTTGAAGTCTGAACGAGTTACGGAATTGCACCATAAATGCACTTAATGTTGAATAAAACATTATAAATCAAAAATGTAAATGAAAATTGCTTTGTCATAAAATGCATTGCTAAACATACACAAGACACATCGGTATATACCTCAGGAACTCCTAGAGATCAGTGTCAGAACCAGCATTAGTCAACATTTTTGTCTATGATCTAGAGCACGCAGTGTGCAGAGAATACCAAGGCTTTTCTCAGAGAGCCAAATGCCACACTGACAGTAAGGAAATCCGAAAGCCACACTGAGTGAGTGTGCACAACGCTCAGGGGCAGTTGGGCTTGCATGCGGAACACTGTGAAGTAATGCAACAAGGGAAAAACAACTTAAATTTTGCTTACCTGACACTGTACTCACAACAGATAGTTACCATTCATGGAAACATTGTTGGAGTCATCAGTAACAGCCGTTTGAAATTCTAAGTTTAGTTTGCAGCACCAGCCACAAAACGTTGGGTGTTGTTAGGAAAGATAGTCACAGCAAAACAAAGAAAATCATTTTGCCGCTAGGAAAACCTTGCTCCACCCATATTTTGAGCATATTTTCAGTTTTGGTCTGTGCATCTTAAGACAGAATATAACAGCAGAGAGACTAGAATTAGAAAAAAAAAAAAAACAAACACAACACAAAGAGCAACTCAAGTAGTTGTGCAAAGAAAGCAGAAAGGTTTGGGACTCCAGTTTGAAAGGATATGTCTGAATTACTGAGATTCACAAAATCATGAAGGTAGTAGATCAAGGTTATCACATAATTACTCTTCAGCAAGTCCTGCTATACTGAATCAGAGAGCACATAGGGAAAATAGCAGGAAATGGGGTCAAAACAGGTGGAAAGAAGTACTGTCTTGTACAGCGGGTGGTGAACTTCTGGAACCTGATGTTATAGGAGGCAGACTTTATGCAAGTTCATGGATAACACATCCATCAGCAGATACAAAAATGGATTAGGCAGTGCTGTGTCCCCTAAAATCCCTAATCCAATGATCACAGTCACTCGGGAATATGACAGATTGCAGAGAGAGGACAGGCTTGTGTTCTCTGCACAACATCTCCTGCCACTGCTGGAAAAGGATTCTTGGGCTAGATTGACCACTCTTCTGTTCCCACAGGGCATTTCTGTCTTCTTTCAGTTTTACACATTGCAGGTGGTGAGTAATCTTTTGCCTGTTGTCCATTTTATCATCACCATAGAGGGCCATATAATGGTCTCTGCATTGTGCCAAATATGGGAGTACTTCTTGGACTTTCAGAAGTCCCATTGCAGCTCAGCCACCCAAAGAAGACAAGTGCTTCAGAGGGAGATCTGCCAGGGAACGAGCCCATTAAACCCTGTACTGCCCAAAGGTGGTGACAGAGCAGTCAAGGACCGCAGAGCAGTCAAGGACTCTAATATGGGCTATGTCAGATGCAGTGTTACTAAATGGGCTACCTTCTACCCAAACAGCTGTGGCAAGCTACATCTCAGCATGGGTTGCAAAGCTGTCAAAAGAAGTTTAGTGTATACTTTGAGTATTGTAGTGGGAGCTGAGTATTTGCTTGATGCAATTAAGCGAACCATTAAAAAGAACCAATTCACTGAACTGCAAAAAAGAAAGCACTAAAGGTTTTTTGCTTTATTTTTTTAAGTTTTCAGCTTTTTTCCTCCACATCTTTCACAGCATCCTCTTTGAGGCCTGAAAATCATTTTTTCTCTTGACATTGATATTTTCCCAGGTGTGTTAAATGGAGATGAAATGACCACAGCCATATTTGCTTAACAACTAGAAATCCAACTTGTGGATTATCATGCTAAAGCATCTCTCTTTGTGTATCAGCATCGATTGATGTCATCACAATACAAAGCGAAAACTCTTCACTGTTTGTTATGCACAGGACTGCAAGGGAACACAAACCAGCATTGCTGCAGGGAGAGTTCTGCAAGAACATTGGCTGGTCTTAGAAGGTGTTTGTATATTTTCTGAAGTCATGCACACATACAGAACAAAGAGAATAAAGAATCTATATGAGAAATATATGGTACAAAAATGACAAATTATTAAACACCTTACTACCATGTGCTGTTTGAAATACTGTTCTTTTATTTTTTTTTTTCCTCTGCTTGCATAGTGCATTTCTTCTGAGGAAGTCCAAATGTGTTTTCCAACTTATGGTCCATAGTTCAGGGGTCTAGTTTTAGGTGTACTTTAAAGATGAAAAAATTGCAGACTGCAGCAAGTTGCTGCTCTGCATGAGAGCCAATAAAATGCCTACCTAGCAACAACTTCTTGTTTGAATAAAAATCCCTCTCCTACCTACACCACAGCCATGCAACCAGCATGCTTGTCATATCATGCCCAGCAGCAGTGGCCTGGAATAAATATGAGGAAAACTCTGATATAGCAAAGAACACGAACACTAGCACTGGTGCATGTTTCGTTAAAATGGACATTTCCAGGAAGAGGAGAGGGGTATTGTAATTAAGTTTAACTCATAAAATTAAGAGAGAATGGCTGCTTCTAATGCAAGTAAAGAGAATTTCTTAGCTGAAAAGCTTTTTGGGGTTGCTTGGATCCCCTGAAGTACATTGAAAAATGACAGTCTGAATTCTCATTCGTCTGATCAGTGATGTTCCACTTTTCTAATGCTTCCTAGTTATTTAGTATTTCTACACCAATACCTACATTTCCATTTCCCAAGGGGCAGCTTTCACGCTACAATCCTGAAGTAATGGTAGATAATACAGTTGTCCACATTCTGTTTAAGAATCACATTTTCGAAAGCATTGAGTTAGTCTGCATTTGTTTTGATTTTTCTTTTCTTATAAGTACTTTTAACTACTGCCTTTCATTCAAAGCTTTAGGTTATCAGCAAAAGCAGGTCTGTCCATTGCTTTGGGGGACCATTAGTTGCCTGTATTATGCCGAAATAGCAACACCAACTTCTTTTCTCAAGGAAGAGGTGGCTGAATCTTCATTTTTGTTGAAAAGAGCTTTGATTGTTTCTTACTCATTTGCTAACTGGTTTTCATATTGGCAGTGAGAAGCAAAGGGCAAAACAAGGTTAAAAGGTGGTAGTGAACTATCCTTCATGATGGTTGCATTATACCTTTGTTCAGTAGTGCAGAAGTTGACCAAGCCAAGCTCAGTAGCACTGTGTGGTCAGTCAAAGGATTTTGCAATGGAAATTTTGTATTTTCTACCCTAAACCAATTCATGCTTCTTGCATGTCCACAGGTGTATTTATCAAGTGCATATTACTCAAAAAAACGAACACACTCACAAATTTCAACAATTTCTTCTAAAAATTTAAGAACTCACACACAACCTCTCTTTATGAGTAACAGACTCTTTCACGCAATGCCTGTTCTTTTTCACCTCCTGTCCAGTGAGCAGTCTAGCAGACATCACTTTGACTAATAACCTCATTTTGTGTTGAAATGTGCATGCTTAAAAAAACCTACATTTATGGCTTTTATATTTGTTCATCATTGTTTTATCATAGTAACAAACTGAGAAAAATGCTGCTTAAAATATTAAAGCTCTGGGTTGAGGAGAAAACCTAGAACACACACAGCCACTCGCTGCCTTACTGAGTTGACATGACCTTCCACATGAATAAGGACTCTGTACATTGAGTAGAAGGGAGGAAGGACAGGGCAAGTACAGCTCTTTTAAAATAAAGAATAGGTTTCTACTGTAGTTGACATTCCCAATCTTCTTACAAGGGTAAAAAATGATATTACAGTCACATCTCTGTTTAATTTTCCTCTCCATTTGGAGGACTAAAAGTGATATTGTTTTTTGATCCTAACTAATTATTCTCTTTTTTTCCTAACCCCAAATCAATTGAAGCATCATAGCAGTTTTCAAATTAATTATTAGATTTTTTTCCCCCTGACTCATTTCAGATATTTTTATTAGAAATGTGATTGATATATTAACAATATTAATTACTTATTTGACCCATTAATTTTGTGTATCTGCACAAACCTAATTGAAACAGCCTACACTGAATCTAGAATCTCAATTTACCAATAGAAAATTAATTTTTGGACACTCTTGACTGCTGAGTCTGTGTGACGGTGAAAAACACTGTTCCCACCTCACACATCTGTTTAATATTCCCACTCCTCTTTGTCAGTCCTAAAAAGACCTTCAGATTCTACCCCTGAAAGATTCCTATGGGCTTTGTTTTCTTCTCTCAATAAACAAGACTATCTCAATAGGCCTCCATAAACGACAGTTCCTGTTCATTTGACATAATTTGCCTTTTCACCATCAAGCTAAATTTCTTCAATAGACTCTTAATTATTCTAAACCCATTATCTAATGCTATTATAAATGTTTAAATAATATTTGATATAATCCTGGTCCCACTGAAGTTAATGGGAATATTGTTGTTGCCTTAATTAAGATCAAGATAAAATTTATATTGTTTAATTTGTCACATATTACTGTTGGGTAAAAACAACCTAGTTAGCATTCAGAGGTACTAAACAAACCCAGCTCCCAGACTAAAACTGGCAGGGCCTCAACACTTCTCAGGAGAAGTCCGGGAGGCTGCGCTGCACTGTGGGCGGGTGGAGAAGGGAGCAGTCACAGGGTCATGCACTGTGCTGCGTATCGGCAGCCCCAGAAGGCTTTCCACACTCTGGGATGCTCACAGCCCTTAAATGGAGCACTCCAGTCGGGATTCGTCAAAAGGACAGGAAAAACAGAGAAGTGAGAAAATGAAGAAAGAGCCTTCCTTGATGTGAGAACAAACCAGATAGGTTTTTTCCAAACTATTTGATCAAGAATTTGGACAATTTTAAGCAAAATATTTTTTTAAATCTTTGGCAGAAAGAGTTACATGCATTGAACAGATCTAGATCAAAAATAATTACATCTTTTAAAAGAGAAACTAAATATTATTAATATGAAGATTTTTGGCTGGTGACAATTTAGCTCTCACTAAAATTTAGAAAATAAATTGCAAGCTTTTTTCAGACTACCAGCAAAACCCATGGTTATTCTCATACTACGAATAAAGCCAGTCATTAAAAAAAAGGGGACATCTAAACTATAATTTACATTTACTTGCTTTTTAAAAATGTTTCCTAGAGGTCTAATATTCTATTCTGTTCTCTAATACAACACTAACTTCAGAAGACGAAACTAAGCAGCAGATTAATTTGTGACATCTTTGTTATGTTCACAGCCAACATGTGATCACACCTACTTTACAAAATCTCACAGTGTGTTACCTCCAGACTTCTGTGAAGGTCCCTCACTGGAGGCTCTGGATTACTGGACCAACACGTTCCACGGAGACATCCAAAATTCCTGCTGAGACCTCAGTGCTCTTTCCCCTCACTGAGAAAAGTCCCCCAGCCGCTTCCCTGTTTGTTAGCAGCTGCACCATCTCGTTAGGCTGCTGCCTTTTAGCACTCTAATCAATAAAGGCTGCCCAGGGGGCTCTTTCACCTCCTGTTTCGGGGAGAGAAAGAGAAAAGCAACATATGACACACTGCCACTGCTTCAGAAGGCAGTGGGGCAGAATGGGCTACTGAAAGCTACCACAACTCCAATGGTTCGAAGTGCCCAGTATTTATGCCCAACTTTTCTTAGTTTTACCCTGTCCTCATCTCACTGTTTGTAACCTACTTCTAACCCTGTTATCTCCTACAAGCCTGAAAGAAAGCTGAGCTCCAACTTCTTCCCAGGAGCCAAGGGGAGAAGGTGTTAAGACGCTGAACACAAGGTCCCTTATCACTGCAACGTGTCTGTATATGATGAGCACAGCAGCAAAGTCTGAAATGCAGGAAGAAAGGTCATGGGTGATTTCATTTTAAACTACACGTGCAAAAGGAAAGGACCAAATTCCCCAGTGGGCTCATTTGCTGTGATTTCAACGTGTATCTAGAGCTTCCAGGTTGGAGCCCTGATAATGAGTTTCTGGCAGTCAGAGCTGGGAATCCTAAAAATACAGTGCCTCGAATCCTTCAGCACTCTGGATTTTTGTTATTAAAGCTCTGATCCATCCAGCCCTTCACCTCCTCATGAGTCTACACGTGTTGCCCTGCTCCCTTGGTCTAGATTGCTGGAAGTATCTCGCCAGTGAGCAGTACCTCTCCAGTGAATTCAGAAGAAAGGTTGCTTTGTCACAGAGCTGAGACACAGGATGTCCTACAGGTGGAGAAACTAAGGGGCTCCTTTCTGCCTCCTTTTCATTGATTCATGGTATTCCTCAATGCAAAGAAAGCATCTGGAAGCCTACACTACATCACTGAGGAAGACGCTTGGAAGCTCTCCAAGAGATCCCAAAAAATACCGCTGGCTATCACCGTCCCTCGTTCAAGCCAAAGGTGAAATGTCTTCAAGCTGGTCCCTAGGAACAGACTTCAAGACCAATGTCTGATTTCTTAATTATTGATAGGATCTTCTAGTCTTAAATCCTTGCATGACTGCAGAGGTAGAAGCTCTTTCTGTGGTTCAGGCCCTCACTTTACATTTGAGCTTCATTAGATTTTCAGCTGAAAGGGTTCTGCCACACTGTGTTGCCCCGTGGTATTCTATGCCACTGTAACATATACTCAGTACTTAACATTTGCCGCCCAGATCAACCTACCTATTACAGTTGCTTGCATTAGTCCTAAACATTTGTGTAGCAAATAAATCAGTGAGGAGTGTATGTCCCTTTGCTAGACAAGCGGTGTCTTTGACAGTAACTAATGACAATGCTACATTTTCATCACCATCCTAATCTTGTGGTTATATAACTCTCCTCTAGCCTAGTATTTATTTGTGTTGGAAGAAAATAGCAAATACATACCACAAAGTGCCTACTACAAAGCAATACTTGTATATAAAAGCACTTTCAGGCATTTATAATATTTACTGTAGGTCATCAAATATATCCCCTGCTGTGAAAGAGTGTCTTTGTTGTTTTTAGGCTCTTCTTCTACTTGTTTCATCTTCCACAGAGAGAAATACCCTTATCTGTGCTTACCCACTCTAACACGAACTGTAATCTTCAGCTTTTATCTGTATTGTTCTTGGGGAAAAATACATCATTCCATATAAGCAGAGACAAATCCAAGTAAAATATGTTACATATGCATTTATCTACAGCAGTACAGCTCTTCAACGTGTTTTGGGCAGGTTTCAAATCTCTGCATTGTTTGTCAGAGCCATAAACGGTGTATGGTGTTGCAAAAAGCTTGATATGGAAAGGGGTTTTAATTTACTTCTTCAAAAAGAAGCACATAAATAGGTATGTTCTTAATGTTGTCAATTTTCTGCCATGGTGCTTTAAAGAAAACTCTGACTACAGCAAGACCTGCACTGCTTGGGCTCTCCAACTGCAAATGAGCATCCATAAACCTCACATGCCTTGAAGCAACAAAAAATTATCCTTTATCCTTCATCTCTCTCTGCCCTTTGGAAATGCTAACCGACTGTATATAAAAACTGTGCATACACTGCCTGGTGGAAAGCATCACTAAACACCTCCAAACGGTTTTCCTCTGTGTTAACTTGCTTCTTGTCAGCCGCTATTTTTAAATGCTATTGCATTACACTTCCACTTTGAGATCATATGTAGGATCAGATTTTGCATTCAAATATTCAGCTCAAGAAAAAAAAGAGATTAAAAAATGTGCCTGTTCTATGCATATTGATCTCAGCTGCCACTTCCCAACTCCTAAACTGAGAGATAAACCAATCTCTCAATGACATTAAGTCAGGTTGCTTTAAGTTCAGCTGCTCATGATCAGCCTGCATGGTCAGATGGGTGTCTTGGGACAGAGGGATGTGCTGGCCATGAGCAGAGCTACATCAGTTCTCAGCACCAAGCAAGACTAGGGCTGGTGGGATCCTTCAGTCTTGGCTTTGCTGGCTTACCACCATCAGACCACAGCCACGGACTGGGCTGCATGACAATTTTTTTTTTTATTATTTTATCTAATATTCTATTATTTAAAGGAAACAAGGATGCAAAGCCAAAAACAAGAGTATAGGAAATTCTGCATCCTAAAGATTCAATTATGTTTACAGAGAAAATGCACTTTTTAAAATCCTCAGGTTTTTGTAGGGTGTTTAAAGAACCACTGAGCTCCTTTCAGAACTATTCAAATTATGGGTTGTGAATATTTTGCAAGTTTGGAGGTAAGGTCTTTATTATAGGTGTCTATAATCTGGGAATACAGCTTAAAGTACCCACTTTTAAAAGTATAGGTGTTTGAGAAGGGGGGTATCAGAGGAAGGAACGGATGTTTCTTGATAACTCTGTGGAAATGAACTTCTCATTGGGCATCTACAAGTTTGTCATTTTTCTGAACTGTCAAAAACTTTTCAAAACTTTTTTTCTCTTTTTTATTTCATCTTTAAAAAAATCATACCAGATTATAAACAAACCAATAAGTTTGTACAGTGTTTGAATTATTAATAAAAGAAACATCACCTCAGTGGCTGTTTGTCTAATCAAAACACATGTACTATAAATAATGGAAAGAAGGACATCTCCTGACCTCAAACAAATAAATCTTTCTTTCTAACTTATGGAGACTACTGAAAGACAGGAAGCTACACACAGAGTTGACTCTCGGGTTTACTGTGGGTGATTAATCTATACCAGGGAAAGGGACTTACTTGAGAGGGGCTGCTTGTCCCATAGAAATCCATCGCATCTTCCTTTCCTGAAAGGCCCAAAGAGATGGTGGAAGAGGGGGGAAGGGAGCCAGACCTGTCATTGTAAAGAAAGTCCAAAGGAGCTTACACAGCTGTAACAGCAGGTCTGAGAGGAGATGACCTGGACCTGCTTCAGACATGCAGTTAACCTGCGTGAGTGCAGGAAGTCCACTGCAGGCCATATCGGGCAACACCGTGTGCACATAGCTACCCCAGCACATCCCAAACATGCCCAGCTTACTACACACACAAAGACTGACCTACAAACTACTCAATGAGTTAGTTCATCACATCTACCGTTCGTGATCTATGTGAAGAATAGCTAGCTTTCTGTGAGCCCACAACCTGAACCGAACCCCAGCAAAGTGAAGGATCACCACCCAGGTCAGTAGGCAGTAGATAACCACAGAAAGAGTGTTGGCTCTGCTGCCAGCACTGATATTGTTGATAGACCTGAATTCCTACCTGGATATTCGAAGAAGCATTATTTCAGCTGTTAGTGGAGTTATTATGCTACTTATTACTAAAACCAGAAACAGGAAGGTGTGACTATGTTTAATCCTACCAGGTGCTGAGCAATCTAGTCTTTAATCAGATGTGACTGAAAAATTTTAGTGGCCCATGAACAGGACTCTCTTTGTCTAAAAAGATTAAACCTTTCCTTAACACCACAGCTATGCATGTTCAAAAAAGGCAAAGTTCACAGTAAGACTTCTTTAATTAGAGACTATATTAGCAAATCAGGCAAGATTTTAATTGCAGTTTCACAAACATCTAATAATATTGAGTACTACGCAGCAAAATAATAGTGCTGCCATGATATTATTAATCATTATGTTCATTTTTCTTGAAAAAGAATACCATTCAGTCTCAGATGAGTTATCTTAGTATCATAGTGATGGTAACCCATTCAAGTCATGTCCTTATTTTCATGGCTGTTGGAAGCACATCCATTTTGTTAGAAAAGTGAAACATTAAACTCCCAGTACTTTCTTTTTTCTTTTTAAGCATACAATGGACTAAATTCTGACCTTGGTTACACCCGTATAACTTCAGAATTGTATGAATGAAACTAACAGCAAAATAGGGCCTACTTTGTGAGCCTTTTTCTGCATATGTTTAATTGAGCTAACCAAGCAGGACGAGGTTTTGTGTACAAAGGAATTTTGTATTTGTTTTTATTGTAAAAACACTTTTTTTCCATTTCCGCCTCACTCCTTTAAAAAACAATAAAGACCAAGCAAGCAGGAACAATGCTAATTACATTTTGTAAGCAGTTTAAGAATGGGCAGGAGGATGGGGAGGCATGGAAAACAGACCCCTGCAGAAAATGTGTGGAGGGTGAAAACAAAGTTGTCCTGAGATGGATAGAAGTTTCTGTTTCACAGGCTTCCAAATGAATGGTTCAGATGTTGTGAACACAATGGATAGTAATGATGATTACTTTTGCCAATGCCTATGGTGATGTTATAAGCTAATTATATTAGTCATTTACGCAAAGGCAAGATGCCTTTGATGATAGCTACTATTTGGAGTAACAATTCAGCATGTTGAGTCAGTGTTAAGTCACCCTTAGAGCCAGACTCCGATTCCACTTACACCCAAATGAGTCTTCAGCAACTTTGTTGAACACAGCAACTTTACTCTGCATTTAAACCCCTCTCCATAAATCCAGTTCTGGCTGCATTTTTCTATATAAATTCAATTTTATTTTTCACAGATCAGTTTGAGTTAAATCACCTAATCCATACTTTGTAGGATTACATTAGCGCACATTCTATATCTGGAGATAGCTCATGTACATAAAAGTGTTTAGTCTCCATTTAGCTTTATCTATTTTGACATCTACTACTCTGATACTTTGGAGCCACTAATTTCCCAATAAATGATAGGGAATCCAGATGTAATAGTCAGTGGGGAATACAGCCATCAAAAAACCATTTGTATCACCAAAAAAAATTTCTCCTTTAAATCCCTCTTGACAAATAGAACTAAGCACCAGATTTTAAAGAAAACCTAGAAGTGCCCATCTTATTAACAAACTACAGTCATGCCCACAAACTTCAACTAGTTCCCAAAGGGTATGAACAACTTCTCAGAGAGAGGAAAAATTAAAATTAAAGTTAATTCCTGACTATTTTAAAGGACTTGTCTCCAGGGGTTTCTAGATGTTCCTGTCCAGAACATCTGCTGTATCATTAGAGGAAGACAGACCTGGCAATCAGCAACCTATTTTAGTATTCCAAGTTACATCCTCTTCTGTAGTTCAAGATCTGCTTGTTAAGAGTGAGACTGTGAGACCATTTAAGCCTCCAGTGTTTGGACCCATCAACTCCAAAATGGTTCAAGACTGAGACCAGCCAATCAGCTGTTTTAACGTGGCTCCTCGCACAGATGCTTACCAAGGCCTCTGCCAGCGAAGATCTGCTCTGCCATAGCATCCCAATAAGCTGACTATGTCCCACCATCCTAACATAGCTCTATTATCCCTAGTGCAATCTTTCTATTGGCAAGCGGAGGGCAGCCAACTCAGGAGACATCCACCAGCTTTGTGCTAGCAAGTAAATCTCCAGCACAGAAGTCAGCTCTTTTATGGCAGTAGGGCATAAAAGGGCCCTTACTCAAGACAGGACCTTTTCTCCTGGGTCCATAAGTTCACAGATCTACAGGCCCACAAGTGTCACAAACATCTTCTAAATCTAACATAATTCATGGCCGCAATAGTAGTAAAGTGAGATTCCTGAGCCCTCCCAAGTTACTGTAGCTTAAAAGTCAATGAGATAAATTGCAGTTTTCGTGTCCATTTCAAGAGCTGCACATACCACACATAGCTCTGGTTTTAACTGATCGGTCTTCCTAAGGCTAAATGCTCCAGAGCCTGCCCAGCCAGGAGCTCAGAACTATCCCTCCTCAAATTCTCAGCATGCAAAACCTGATTTCTGCCCTTCAGGTCATCTGGGATTCTTTACATGTTCATGAATATGATTTCTCAATAACCGTACTATGGTTTGTAGCTGCAGAGAAAATAAAATTGCATCCATGGTGAATTCTCTTTGTTTTCAGTTTCTCTCCCCACCTTTGACATCTTAACCCATATTAACCCAAAGTTTTCAAACTTTGCATACAGGAAGACTATTGTGACTAGGATCCCATCAAGTTTTTATTCATAGCCACCAAATACTTGAATGTGGTACTGTTAGGAAGACCAGAGCTGTCATCACCGTTAATAGAAAGTAGAAAGCCTGTGGGATTTTCAGACAATTGTGTCAGGACTTCTCCAGAGTCATGTCACTTGAGGCTTGTATTGCTGTGCATAAGGAAGGTCTCCAGTGAGAAGAAACAGCAATTTACCCGACAAGGATAAAAGAAACAAAATTCAGAAATCTTTCTTGGTCTCTGTTCACTTCTACGAGTCAGTAGATTTTACAAGCTACCTTTATTGTATATTTCCACTTCATAAATCATTGAACTTGTTTTCAAGCACAAAACTGGAGGAGGCACCGTTAAGGATAAAATTTCTACTAAATCTTATATTAGTTAATTCCAAGTACCTTGCAAGTCTCACCAGCAAGAAAATGCTTGTATTTATATATACAAGATGCACAAGAAGTATATTAATTTTTATAATACAACTTATTTCAAACTTAGTAGTTGTCAGGACTGCTGACCACACAATACGCTTTGTTTCATGGGACCCTTCACTGTCCATTTTCCAGCATTCAGACCAGTCCTGGTGCTGCTGTTACTTTTTTTTCCTCAAGGGCCCAGTTCATTGTTTGATTCCTTTGAACTTTGGCTGATGCCAGGTGTTTAGAGGTGGATGAATAGCAACAATAGCATAACACACATTTTGTGAAGAAATGACTTTTTGAAGGTCAGTTCCAGGAGCTTGAGTTTGAAATGCTGTCTGAGTGAATACAGATTATGGGAGAGGACTTGATTCCTGACCTATGGGCTTTTTGTCCTTGCTAATTTTGAAAGACACTTTAAAGCTTCTTCTGGAGGATCTTTCTTATTTGTAGTATCTTTTATATAAAAAAAGCATTTGATGTCACTTTTGCTTCAGAGAAATCACTTTTTCAGTTCAAAAGTGGGAAGAAGATTCCTCTGTTGGATTGCTTGTTGCTGAGTCTTTGTGAGTTCCTTAACTTTTAAACACTCACTGTTCTTATTTATAAATCTTGTCTGCTAGACAAGAGTATTAGGTGTTTTCTGAGTAGACATTACGCTGTGAAGTCCTACCTGACACTTGCCCAGATAACACTGGCATCCAGTTGTGTAGCTGCAGTTTGAGATCCAGCAATATTCAAAATTCAGTCTTTTTAAAGTTTGTCAAGGCTTTGATTAGTTACGAACTGTTTCCTTCACAAATACTATAGAGGCAGTATAAAATTTAATTCTTGCAATATGTTGGTATTTCTGTTGTTTGTGTTTTGTCAAATCAATAATGTAGAAATGGAAGAGAAAAAATAAAATGCAGAACAAAACATAAAACAGTATAAAATACTGCATTTTCTTCCTCCCAGCTAGGCAGCAGTCAAAGGTAACATGCTAATTGGCACAAAGATGGCGTAATGAGAAATCACAAAGATTATCCATGTGATCCACTTCCTAATACAAACAGTTTATCATCTTATTAGGGCTTACTATTTTTGAGGCAAATGATTCTGAAAGTGAAATGTACAAAAGCTCATGAGGGCCACGTTGTTATGGGATCTGAATGGGGAACTGCAAGTTAAGTTCAGCCCTGTTCAAGTGGAGTTCAGGTTGCATCACTTTTTTTTGGTTAGGAAAGGGAGTCTACACGACTGCATAATCTTTCCTTCCAAATAACTTCTGAACTTGTCCTATTCCAATTCAGCCTGAAATGCCAAAGACAGCTATGTTTGCGTGTAACTCGTGAGAACCAAAAAGGGAAAGAGAGCAGGGACAAGGTTCGTGTCTGTACTAAGGGGAAGTGCGGTTCGGCTCCCTCACCCTCCATTTGGCCGGCCGGGCAGCATGCACCTTGCCCTGCGGCTTTCTGGCACCTAGGAGATGATGTCACATGGGAAGGGAGAGAGATTCATTCAGTTCAGGGATTAAGAAACAAAAGCATTAGATCTCATTAGCTTTGCTGCTCTTGGAACAACAACCCCTCCTCCCCGCTGCCACTACTATACCAGTTGGCTTTTCTTTCAATATATAATAATATTAATCCTTTATGGTTCTCAGTGCTATATCTGGCAAGTCCTAAATTCTCTGATATTGAGGACTAGTTTGCGATTTTTTTTTCACTCTTGCTCTGATAAAGAGTTGCTCACTTAAGTACTCTCATTAACCCCACTATTCATGTAAGCCACCTGCTGTTTGCTTGAGCAAAGAATGCATAAAAGTGAGCAAGAGCTCTGGGAAAAGTAAAATTTCTGCTTCTACAGTTCACACGCCCAGTGCTGCATATATTGTTAACAATGGCACTACAAAAACTTCCATTAAAGAACATTTGGGACCAGATATGTAGCTTTTTGACTCAATAAGAGTTTGATTTCAACAGAATTCTGGATCAGGGCCATAAAAAGCAAACTACTTATAGAATCCAGCCTTTTACAAAATGAACGATTGCTAGTAAGTGTATCACCAACCTTCAGTATTTTAACACCACACCCTGACATATGCGATTATTCATTATTCTGTGGGAAAAAGACCTTTATATGTAAATCCTGGGAATACAGAGATTAAAATCAGGTAGTGTACTTAAACACATTTGTAATAATTAATAAAAAATTACAAACAGGTGAGAGAGGATAACTGCCTCTGAAACATTTATTCTACTAGTAATTTTATTACCATTGAATTCTTGCCAGCCAGGAAACACCTAGAGGCTCATGTTTCACACCCAGTATTGCAGAGGTGAAAAGGTAGAACATTCTGCCTTAACAAGTATGTAAAGAGCAACTTCAAGCGGAAACAAGTTTAGCACCCAGCTCTTACTGGCTCAGCCACAGAGAAACTCCTCATAATAACTTGCTTGATTGCACAGCTTCTGTGAGACTGTGAGCTTCTGCTTTGGATCTTGGCTGCGGGTAGGCATGTGGCATGCACGCACGCTCCACAGATCCACTTGCCCTATGAAGGTTTCCACTTACAGGTTACTTTTTCTGCCTGACTCCCTGCTATTACAACAAAAAACAAAACAGAAAAACATATCACTAGTTTGTGTTTCAAGAGAGACAGCTAAAAAGCTACATTATAATCGTGCAGGGTACAAACTACGTTTTTGCTAAACCAGCAACAAAACACTGTAGTAGGATAATTATTCATCTCTTAAAGAATAAATCCTTCTGTTATAATATACTACACAACCCAAAGGCATAGTATTCTCTCCAAACGACGGTAATTCTCACTATCCTTATCAAAAATGACAGTTGTTCCTTTGAAGCAGATTGCCATGGTAAGGCACTAGCTGAAAAGCCAGTTTTGTTCCGTCACGATAGGAACCTATCCCAACTCTGTATACACTAACATCTTCCTTCTGTGAAAGCAAATAGCAGAAATCTTTTCCATTTCTCCCTGAGACTTGTGCTCCCGTTCATTGTGTGTGAAGTTGACTGGAAATCTAGATACACAGAATAGAGCAGACAAGACTGATTTAAACAAAGGGAGCACTGAAATATTCACTCAGCTTCAGGTGGATCCCTCCTTCACCTGCTGCTATAGGGTCTTAGACATGCCTTCATTTACTATCCAGAACTATCTTTATTTAAGAGTTCCAAATAAGCACATATTAGGTATTTGTTCACTAATGTTGATACTTATATTTCTTCAGTAAGTGTCCTGTGATGGTGCTTGATAGAAATAAAATATGTACCAATCAACACATTAAATGGCACTCAAAATATTTCTGTACTGTGCCTGACATCATCTCTGCCATGAGGAAGAACTGAGTTTTGGTTTTTGCTCTTTAGATACAAGGCCAAAGCATTGGCATTAATGCAGATAAAAATATTGGCACCAGTATTGACATTACTGCAGCTAGTACCACATAATCCTCCTGCCCAGAGTACTGGCACAGATGCAAGAATATACACCTTGAAAGGAACTGGTAACAGACTGAAGTCTGACCGATTTGGCCCAGGAAGAACAAGGTTTAAAATAAGCACTAGCAAAATGGCATTTTGAATGTCAGTCTGCCTCATCTAGCTCTGCAAACTGCTTTTGTATTCTTTCCTATTGCAAAATGAAAAAGTGGAAAATTAATATGCTCTTGGGTATGATATATTCTAATAAAGTTCATAGTCAAAGCATAGAAACTCAACACAGTTAACAGGGAAAATGAAAGCCTTCTGTTAAACCTATGGTAGCATAGAAAAAAAAAACCAGATGTTTTGGGCACACAAATCCCTCTTAAGATAGAAATAGAACCTTTACATTTACATTGTACTTGCAATTGTTCAGGCAGAGACTGGGAGAAATACCATACTGCTGAGGTGACCAGTAACACCACAGTGAGCACAGCCCTGTAGTAATCCAAAGGCTCACAGTCATCCTTTGGAAAGGTTTAATGAATCACAGAATTATGAATTAACAAAAATAAATAAATATATAAATAAATCTATTCACAAATAATTCATAGAACAGGGAATGACAAACTAATAAGATGACTCTGTAAGCTATATACATGGGTGGGAGAGAGCAAATTCATCTAGCTGCATGTGTATATTCATTACATCAATCGGATTTAATTCGTAGCAGGAAGAAAGGAGGAGTCTTATCGCCAGTCATCTTGCACATGATGAGATCATTTTCATCTATGCAAAGCGAACATGGGGTCTTACTCCATCAGAATTCTGCATCCCCATTTAAGCATTTTACATCTACCACACACTGGTCTAACTGACCAGACATATTACCACCTCAGGCAAATTGTCAGCCTCTGTATGGAGCTAGCCATGATTAGCTAAAAGATATAGTTGAAATTATTTTTATAAACAGGAAATGCGTAGCAGGGGTTTGGGGGGAGAATGGTGGCTTATGATAATAAAGGCAGTTTAGTATTATATATATATAGGGAGAATTTATACCTTGCTATAATTTGTTAGCACTCTGGACACATCATTTTTCATCATGTACTTTGAATGAGAGAAAGATACACTTTATAAGAATCCTCCATGCTTATATTGTAGCATCATTCTCTCTTAATAGCCTTCTGGCTATCCACATGCTTCAGAGTAGAAATTATCTGCCAAAATCACTTAATGTTGAAGATGTCATGGGACTGCAGGAAAAAAGTCCACGTTATAGTTTGTCTTCATTTCTTCTTCAATTTCTTTATTTTTCCATCAATCACAACAGTTGATTCCTTAATAGTGCCCTTGAGAATCCCCACCAGGAAAGCAGAAAGTCCACAGACTCTCTCTCAGTCAGATGTTTCAAATGTACTCTGAGGATCTTGTAAATCTTCTCTAATACAGAATGGATCATTCAGGTCTCAAAATGTTTAATATAATCTCTTCTCGAGTCAGCCTAAGGGACCACAATCCTTAGGGCTGCAGCCCTTCCCCTGATTTTCTGAGGTTTTGAAAATGTCAAGGCTAATCTTAGATTCATATACGTTTTTTTTTTTTAAATAAGTTGTTTGACCTTTGTGTTTCACAGATATTCTGACTGATGCAAACCAATTACAAGGAAAGTTTGTCACCATTCGTTTTTTCTTTGGGATATTCATGGTCTTTCTTGCTACTGTCATCCAGAAGCAGCTTTAAGACTTGTGAAAATCTACAGCTATTGCTGATCTGACCTCAAACCATTCTGCAGCTACAGATTATCTGTAGCTACAGCAACTACAAGTTCCCTCCTGGCTGCATGCTGACAGAGGAAACTTCTTCTATCATAACCTATAAGAATTGCCACAATAATAGATCAGTAGTAAGAATAATACCTGACTCGTGTGAAAGGCTTTACATTAACTGCTTTTATGGAGTTTTACAAAGGTGAGGAAATATTACTGCCATTTTTAATGGGAAAACTCAAGCACTAGGCAATGCTATGTGTTCAAGGTCATTCAGTAGATGAAGGGCAGAGTTGGAAATATAGACTTTGTTTTCTAAAGGCCACACATAGGATATTAACCTTATTAACATGAGTCCACGTTATTCAGTAGATTAACCAATCAATCAAATACTTTTTACATTTTCCATTTTAATACTGGCTCTGACACCTAGTCCCTCTAATATCCTTAGTTAAGCCACTGAGAGAGGAATCACTTTGAATGGGCTAATGTCAAGGGTTTTTCATCCACATATGCAATTTAGGATTTCATAATTTGCTTCCTGATTCTTACACTTGCACAAGGATACACATATTTAATAACTGACCTTTTTAATCACATAACTTGCACTGACAAGTCCTGATTGATGCAGTCTGTATATTTGCACCCACAACAGAATTTAAGATACAAAAACAAGTCTTCCACCCTTCCAGATCATATGCATACACAGGAGAACTCCCTTCAGAAGTATGACCTAAAATCATGCCAGATGATACATGACAGTTGCCCATAAGTCTTTAAAATGCCATCTTATATTAAATTGACATTTAAGTATCCTAAAATAGGAGCAAATGTTCACAGACCGCATTATAAGTAGTATAATTCAGCTAAATTTGCCAGGAGTTTGGAGGAATTATCAACCCAAGACCCAAAACTGGTCCTCTGTTTGCTTATTCTGGCTGAAAACAAGCCAGTTTTATCTACAAAGAATACAAATAAGTTATTCAAGCATCTCACAACACTAAGGTCTTAGCAGGGTCTTCTAACAGTTTTCAGTGTCACTTCAATATTCTTCTGCCACACCATTGTGTCCTGGCAGCGGATACTTGTGCACACGGAGCCATTTCCCTAGATTTCAGTGCAACCAGCTTTTGATGGAGATGCACCCTTGATTATGTGTCCAGCAGCTGTGATACAGTTACTTACACCACTGATGCTTAGGAAGCATGTCTGCAACGTTACAAATTCAAGGAAGGCTCCCACATGTGATTTTTGCCTTTTCAGATGCCTCACTACAATAGGCAGAAGGAAGAAGGATAAGGGCTATTGGAAGACAAGCTCCAGTTTTGCCCAGCATTCATTCTACAAACTTTAGCTGAATGTAATGGGATAATCTGAAGATTCTCTCAATGAGTGACTTTCTTACTCAAAGGTGTAAGAGCACCACTAATATTTCCTGAATTTCTCATCAATTTTTCTCAGTGTTGTCCCTATTCTACTGTCATTATTCAGCTTGAAAGCTAAGACAGTGTCCTTCTATCAACAGCATTTCTAACATGGCCATTACTGTAGTATTTCTGGACATTAGACAAGGTTTGGATCTTTCCTTACATGTCTTGGTTAGGTATGATGGAATTGATGGACTGACTGTAGGGAGCCTTGCATCTATTTCATCTTAGTGAACATACCTTGGGACACATTATTTTCAATGGGGATATCCCTTTGATTTCCCACTCATCATTTTCAGTGGAATTACTTTGGAAGTGGCAGGTAGCCTCACAAAATTTCAAATATAGTTTATCCCTTTTATAAGAAAGGTAGTAAAAACAAATAAAGAAATAAACACCCATGTGAAAAGCACAGACTGTGAAAGGGGAAATATCTTTAGAAGAAGTAGATTTTGCAAGTGTTCCTAACCCTTGTATTACAATGTATTCCATTACAGCCAAAGTTACTATGCCATCATTCTGCAAAGGTGTAACACCTAGTGTGAGTGTCATGGAGAACTGTGAAGTTTCCTCATACTGTATAGCATCATTACAGAAACACCTGTGTTAAAAATAACTTCAAGCTTATCCACTCTAAAGCATTCCTTCACCTTTAAAATGTTTGCTTTCTTACCTGATGCTTTAATACTTGCATTATGTTCCAGACCAGCTGTGACAGCAAAAGCATAATCTTTTTTTTCCTGTTCTTCTGACAAAGGATAGCACTTCTCTTTAGTGATAAATAATTGCATTTACAATAAACACTTGCGGAACTGTGACAAGTTGAGATGAAACAATCTGCAGTGTAACATCTATTTGTTTTGCGTCTGCCTCCCTGTCCTCACCTAAGGTGTGACTGCCATGACCTGCAAGCAGCACCTTGTTGGTCTGTAGCAGTAAGCCCCACAGCTGGGGGGGGCCTTCTCCTTCTCCATGGCACCCATTTCCACCCCAGTGTCCTACACCACTGCTGGGGTGGAAAAGTAAGCCCAACATAAGTCCCGGCATGTACACAAATTTATCCTAAAGAGGGAGGTGAAGAGTTTCCCACAAGGTGTGAAGAAAAATGTGACAGAATTGAGCTCAATAAACTTAAAAATATCTGTCCATCAAACAAGTCCTTGATGACCAGAATAGACTCATTCTATCTTCTACGGTTCATGGAGGAGCACAAAAGAATGAGATGCTCCTTGCAACAGTCTTAGAATCATAGAATCATAGAATGGTAAGGGTTGGAATGGACCTTAAAAATCATCTGGTTCCAACCTCCCTGCCATGAGCAGGGACATCTTCCACTAGACCAGGTTGCTCAGAGCTCCAGCCAGCCTGGCCTTGAACACTTCCAGGGAGGGGGCATCCACAGCTTCTCTGGGCAACCTGTTCCAGTGTTTCACCACCCTCACAGTGAAGAATTTCTTCCTAATATCTAACCTAAATCTGCCCTCTATTAGTTTAGAGCTGTTCACCCTTGTCCTATCACTACACATCCTTGTGAAAAGTCCCTCTCCATCCTTCCTGTAGGCCCCCTTCAGGTACTGGAATGCTGCTATAAGGTCACCCTGGAACCTTCTCTTCTCCAGGCTGAACAGACTTCATGAGAGTTTCCTATTCTGGGAGGGAATTGTCAACCAGCAAAACTCATACATCTGAGTTTTACACAGCCTTCTTCACCCAACTCAGTATGGCAGACATTTGAGAGGTAAAAGAGGTGAAGGGTGTTGAAAAAGAGTGGATTTCTTCCACCCTTTTACAGCTGCAAAATGCAATGTGTTAGGGGCAAGTAAGGCAGCAGGCTGAGGCAGCTTGAGAACCACAAAGATTTTTACTTTTCATCCTTGTCCTGGTGGTTGTTAACACAGAGTAAAGTCTGTCCTGCGTAAGGTTTTCTATGTGTGTAACACAACCTTTCTTTGTAGAATCAGTAACATCTCAGACCAAAGAAAAACCACTAACAGTCTCCTCCCTAGGAACAGCACACTCTTGATTCTCATTCACTACTTTATCCGCCAGCTGTTTTAACTGATTAGTCAAAGGCACACTCCTTGTTGACATCAAATGTGTGGCAAAAACAAGTGTATAAATGAATAATTATTTCCAACACTTGCAATGAGATTAAACGCTTATTGGATTAGGAAAATAACAGGATTTAATGGGGTCATTTATGCTGCAACTCCAGTATAAAAATGTACAGTGCATGCACACATATCAGATTACTATCTCTATAGTCCATCTAGCTATAACCATTTAAATATTTTATCTACCCAGCACTAATACATTTCTGGTCTCTTGCTTTTTAATACACTACAGGTGAGTGTTCTAGGGCATCTCTGTAGTGAACATGTGACACAGTTGTTATTGCCATTAGTGAACAAACATTTTTCAGTATGAGCTAATTTTGGTATCTTGCAACTTTCCTAGATGTGAAGAGCTGCCTTTTAAGCCTCAAGCATGTATAACGAATGCCTCTTTCATTGCTTCTCCCTCTGTATGTTGCTGGATTCATCACAAGCTCTGCCAGTCTTCATTGCAGTGTCCCTAGAGCTTCCTTGGAAAAAGAAGGGAACAGAAAGGGGTGATTTGGTGAACCCATGTATGTAGCGTTGTGTTGGTTGTATTTGGCAAGATTTTGGTGGCAGGATGGGCGTAGGGGTGACCTCTGTGAGAAGAGGCTGGGGGCAGCCACATGCTGGCCACAGCCAGCTCCAGCAAGCTCCCCAGTGGACCCACCACAGGACACAGCTGAGCCCATGAGTGGAGTCCGCGGTGCCTCTCTGGAAACATACTCAGGAGAGGGCAAAAAACACTGGACAGGCAGAGGAGGAGGGGAAAAAAAGAGTGAGAAACAATAGAGGAAACACCCAAGGCACCAGAGAATCTCCAGCAGCCCAAGGAGAAGACCAAGCCAGAGCAGATGGATATTCTTGAAGGAACTGCAGCCTGTGGAGAGCCCGCACTGGAACAGGTTTTTTGCTGAAGGATTGCAGCCTGTGGAGAGGACCCTTGGAGAAGGGAAAATACGTGAGGAGAAAGGAGCAGCAGAGAGAAACTACTCTGTATTGACCGTAACCCACACTCCCCATCCTCCCCGCAACTCTTAGAGCGGCAGTGAGAGGAGTCGGGAATGAAGGACTGAAGCTGAGCCTGGGTAAGGGGAAAGGAGTTGTTTTAATGTTTGTATTCTTGTTTCTCACTACCCAAATCTACGTAAATTGGCAATAAATTAAATTAATTTTCCCAAGTCGAATCTGTTTCGCCAGTGATGGTAATTGGTGAGTGATATCCCTGTCCATAGTTAGACCCACAAGCTTTCTCATTCTTGGTTTTTTCTTATTTTCTCCCCATCCTGCTGAGGAGGGGGAAGTGAAGCTGGGTGAGTGTTCGGCTGTTAGCCAAGATTAACCCATCACACCATTTGCAAATTTTAGATTGATTTTTTCAGATGCTATGATCTGCAGATGGCTTTGTGGTATAGCATCCATCTCTCTTTTCCAGGCTAATTTGAAAAAGAGTGATCCTGAGTATCTGTTCCTTACTGGTAAGGTCAGTATGCACTTCGGAATGGTGGAACAAAAAGCTTTTTTTTTGTCAGTCTAGGTTGAAGAGCAATGAACTTCCTGAAGCCACCTTGATCTGGAGCTGATCAGGAGAGTCAAAATCTACATGGTGATGGAAATTATAGGAGGAATAAAACAAAAAGAGGTGTCCACAAAAAAAAAAAAATTCTGTCTGAATCCCAAAGAACACTCACAAGTGTAGAAGCAATCAAGACAGGGAATAGAGGTAGGTATTTGTCTATTTTCAACTGCCATCTTTCGACTTGTCTAAACTGCAGGAAGCTTGGTTTACGTGCCATCTGCACTCTGCCTTCTGTATGCTTAATCTGCTACGTGTCTTTTAAAAAGATGTACCTGGCTCCTTAAACCACCAGAAAACAAGCACTAGTACCGGCTGTAGGATCCTACTCATAAGTGACAGAAACCCAGCCTTTTTTCCATGAATACAGTTAAATTAAAGATACGGTAATTGAAGTTGTATGATTGTTGATGCTTCCATTCACAGGACATTCACACAAAATGAAAAATGTTGAGCATATCTAAGTTTTTTTAACAACGTTTTTAACTGCACAAAATATTTAACTTATCCTGGAACAGAAATTTGATTGTGATTTTAAGAGTTTCTTTACTTTTCTAAAATACATTTCAAGGAAAATTGAACTTGTATAGTATTTTCAAATCACTAAATGATACTATTTATCTTAAAGGCTTGTAACAAAAAAATAAAACTATGTTTTCCAATTTATTTTCAGGAGTTTAAGATAAGTTATTTTTTGTTCAGTAAGTTTCAGCAAGTAACTTGATAAAATTAAATCAAGTTCTCAGACCTGTTTGGTACTGCTGAACCTGCCTTTTTCATGTCTGTGAAAAATACATACACTGTATCAGATGAAAAATATTGACAGACTCTACCTGGAGCCAGACACAATCCACCTGGAGTGTTAAAGCTCTGGAGCCGCCACAAGGGAGAAGTCTGGGGAAGACTGAGGGATGGATCAGTTCTTCTTATTGATCCCAGTAAAGTTGCTTAGGTCTTTGAATACCAGACAAAGCTATAAAGCATATAACAAAACTAAATAAGTGAAAGAACAAATATGCCCTTTGATGTGCTTTTATTTAGGTAGAGCTTCCAACAAAGTCAAAAAGACTCCTTGGAAAGTGAATTTATAATTTAATTAATATTTCTCATATTTTTTTAAGCTTTGTGAACAAAACAAAAACCTGGCCAAGAGAGGCAGATAACATGGCATGATAAACTGATCACTCCAAATCTGGACTCAACAGGTGTAGTGAATATTAAAGAACAACCATGTTTTCACCAAAACCATCTTCCCCTCTGATTGCCACAGATGACACACCTCTCACATTTGAACTGTCACACAGCCTGAGGCTGTGTGAAGTCGACATGTAAAGACTGGACCCTGCTCAGAAGCGTATACTTGGCTTTAAGAAAAGGGATGATCTTATAAAGTCTAGGAAATATTCTCTTCCTGGGAGATGAGCTTGTCTCTAAATACCTCAGTGTGGGTTCCTAGCAAATTCCCGTCTCTCGTATGTTTAATAAGTATCATGTCCACGTGGATAGACTGACCCAAGAGGTGGTCCACAGGAGGTACTCAGCTCTCATTTGGCAACCTGACTTTTCCACAGAGAGAATGGGAGCAGTTCAGGGGGTAGAAAGGCATGGATGGCTCAGATCACCAGAGATGAGACTTCACGACTGCAAGGAAACAGGGGTGGAGGAGGAAAGAAGGATGCACACCACTGCCCATACACAACCCCTAAAACCTGCTGTCACATTTGAGGGAGGGAGGAAGACAGGCAGCAACACGTATAACAGCTCACTGCCAGCATGGGGGGAGGAGGGAGAGGGAGGCAGAGGTGGAGCGGCTTCCATGTTTTAGCAAAGAAGAAAGGGAAAGTCACTTTGCCACAGCCTGCTGTATGTGGGACAGGGCAGGAAGGAAGCTGGGGAAGCAGGACAGGGACTATCTGCTCACCCATCACCCAGAAACCAAGCAGAAATCCTGACCTTCAAGGAGTGAGTCCTGCCCCTGAAGTGGGATCCTGCCCCTGAAGCTGCCAAGGCTAGAACACGCTGAACTGGGAACATGAGCTTCTTCGGGCTCCGTCTGTGGGCCTGCTTACTTCTTGTCTTACCCCCTGCGGCGTGGGATTTGCTTGCACTGACTGCAGTCGGTGCTGAACCCCGCACCTTGTCTATGCTTGCAGTAACCGTGACTGGATCAAGCCCAACTACTTCTGAAAGTTTTCTGTCTTTGCTTACCCAAATACAAGAAGGTTTGTTTTGTGAAAGCCCAGTATCTTCTTCCTTTGTGATTTTGCTGGTAAAAGAGGTGGTCGGCACAATATATCATGCAGCCAAAGTCAATAGGGATATTTCCCTCACTTTCATGCATTTCTCCTGTATAAAGTGATATGAGGCATTCTGGCTATTGGTACGTACTACCAAGCTATATAGAGCCCACTATCACCCACCTGGTCACTGACTGAATAAACTGACTGAATTTCCCCCATCTCAGGATCAAATCACCAGGGGAATAGCTTACCTGGTACTCTGTTCCGTACCATCTTACTGGACAGTACCCAGGTCCCACCCTCAAAATTTGTTTCTGAGGATAAAATGAGTGCTGTTTAAAAGGAGGTAATGTGTTCTCAGTAGCGTGCAAACATTGGTTCAAATGCTCTAGGTCTGTGATTTAATCCAAATATACTGTTTAGATTGCATTGTCAAATCTTCTCCCTTTTCCTTTTTAAAATGAAAAATATAAAATGCTGTGATAGCGTGAATTGCTTTAATCAAGAAATTAGACTCCTGGACAGAAGTTGGGAAATCCATAGTTGCGGTTTCTGCTAGTAAACTGCAGCAAGATATGTTCTAAAAAACCCTACAAATCCCATGTTCAATACATAATGTTGCATGCTGTTTCAGTACACACATTCAAATAACAATAAAGTAAAATAACTTAAGGGTTTTTTTGTTCACTTTTAACCCTGTTCACATATACATTCACCTTGCAAAGCTAGGTGACATAACTTTTATGAAAACTTGAGGTAAATTCACCATGTGCTATTCTATTTATACACTGCACCACACAAACACACAGATGTGCACTCACTCCTATCTATATCAGTGACCAAAGGCGAAAATAAAACCATTTTCCTTGATGTCTGTGCCTATATCACAGTGATATTGCAAAGCCAGGACTTGAAAACCCCTTCCCAGCTTGCAGCTGTCTTATATATGAGGATTCCCAAGTTCAGCATGGAATTTCTAATTTTCAGCTTTCTTTTTTTGTTCCAATAAATACATGAAAACCAACAAACCACGCATGACTCAAAATATTTTTATCTTTTAATTCTTCTATATCTTTGCTGATTTCCAGTTCAAAGACCTCTTGTCATATTTTTCCTAGTTCTTTTCCCACTATCCTCTTTGCAGAGCTCCTCAAATCTGTCCTCTCCCTAATGTTTCCTACGTTTTTAACCAGATCATCCAGGCAGAGATATAGATGTGATCACATACCGCATTCCTCATCAGAGGGTTTTGAAGACATCGCCATCACCCACACAACAGCATCTCTCTTTCCCAGAACATCACCTCTCAGATCACTACAGATGGGCCCAGTCTCAGGCTTCCTTTGAACACTTCTCTCCTTGCACGCAACTCATTCCTGTTTTCAGCAACGCCCTCTTCCCTCTGTGGATAGGGGATGTATTTCTATTTACAATAATCCATGTACATTTGGCGGCCAAAATTCACAAATTTCATTCAAGTATCCAGGGTTGAAACAGCTAATCTCACGAAAGTTGATTTAGATCAGAGCAGCCTCTCTGCTGAATAGACGTCACACCATCACTTCATTTCCTCCGCTGGCTTCCTGTTGAAGACAAGGTCATGCTCAAGATTTTAGCCTGTATTTTCAAATCCATGTAGATGGCTAGTCTGAATTATGCATGGGATTGCTTTGTCCTCTGCGATCATGACACTTTGCATCAGCTACTCTCCAGATGTGAACAAAGTGTCTCTCTCAGTGCAGAAACGTGTTAGCGCAGGAGACAGAACTTGGCCGGCAGCTGGTGCGCGTAGCTAGAAAGGAATTCACGTCCGGTATGCACAGGAGGACCAGAGACTCATTGCCTCAAACACAACATATATCCCACTGCATATCCCACAACACACATCCCACTGCATACCCCTAAAGCAACACTTCACAGCAAAACAGTCTGAAACCGAAGCCAGCCATAAAATGGACAGACAGAGAGATGTCCAGATAGCTTTGCAGGTATAAGTGGCAGACTAAAAACATGAGTCACTTTATTCGCAAAGGATAAAGCTTTAACAGATATACCCAAAACATATTGTCAGATTGCTTAAACCACTGTCCCAAAATGTTTGTCATGCAAACTCTTTGTCATGCAGGTAGGGTCCAGGCTGCCCACTCACGGGCAAACACCTACAGGCCAACCACCGGTCAAACACGTCAGTGCCACGCTGAACAGATCCCCATCCCACTCTGCTCATTGAAAATGCTTGTTTACGCATTGACTACTTTGCGACTGAAAGCGGGTGGGATCTGGACATAGATTTGCACAGTTTGCACAGTTTGATTAAAATCTCTTACACAGGTTTTAACTTGTGCCTTAATTCCTGGTTTCATATTCATTTTTCACTAGCTTGAACATAAGAGCAGAAAAATTATGAGTCAGTCAGTAAGAGCATGTTCCTTTGTAACTAGGAGCTCAGATTTCAGACACAGGATCTGCTTTGGCTTTTGTATAGCTCGAACAAATTTACATTAGGTGACAAGTGATGTCATATAGCTGAAGGACATAAATGTCAATATGTGATGTACGGTTTGATATAGTCACAGGCTCAAAAAAGAAGCATAGTGGGGAGACCGGAGTGGTTATTTCTTCAGTTCTCTGGAGAATCTTCATCCTCCATTTACCTCAACGGGAGCTGCGTGTGCTCTGCACTTTTCAGAATCAGGTCCCTATTATAGCCCTGTAAGGACAGAAACACAACCTCAGTGGTCTCCTCCTTCAGATATGGGAGGATTTACTCAAAATATTTGTGAACAAATGCTCTTATATATTTTCTGCCTTCAAGAAATGCGCAAAGCAGTCTGTAAGGATGTATAAATGACTCGATTCTCATCAGCTGTGAGATTCTGTAGCATCCTTCATGCGTTTGGAGGCTTAAAGTTGTCTGTGTTATTGGCTATGCCCACCACAGTCAAACTGGCATGGGGTCAGAGTTGGAGGTTCAGAAACGGTCAGCAAATTGAAGGTTTGAAGTTCATGCTGGGGTGTGTTACCTTTATGGTATCATTTCCACCAACGCATATGAGGTGAGGTCTCCTGCCAGCCTTTTCCACCCCAGCCTCCTGCTACAGCCTCTGAGAGAGTGGTTTGTGTGGCTCACAAGAGGTGAAAACAGTGTCATGATCACAAGTCCCTCCACCACCACAGGAAGGGATGTCCCTAAACAGAAAGTCTGTCCTTGCTGTCAGTATGATGAGTACAGTTTGTCCTTGAGATAAGACTTTAAATTCTGACTGAGGACTCCCACTCACACAAGTTCCTCCAGCTTCAGCCTTCCACACTCACAGCTGCCCACAAGGCTGTGGCCCTTTGAGATCATCTCAGACAAAACACATTGACATAAAACTGGTTTTTGCCCTGAACCACATTACAACTACTTCTCCAAACAATGATTGTGCCAAACTCGATCTAAAATCATTACCTTGTATTTTAAAGTGCATCCAGTACCTTCCTTAATGTTGCATCCAAAGAGAGAATGTGTTACAGAGTGGGCTTTGAAGACCAACTTCTAAGTCAAATTAGCACTTTTAATATAACGAAAGTAGCAATGTGGCAGTGAAAACCCTACATTTGTGCAAGAAAGGTAAGACCGTTACAAGAAAGTCCAAAAAATCCCGTAATTAATACCAGTACGCAAAATGGTGTGAAACTATAATAAGAATACAGCTGTTTAAGGGAATAGAACATTAATATGACTGAATGCAGAAAGAAAACTGATACACATGCTTATCAATATGATGTTTAACTTCTTGGAAATCAGTTAAATCAACAGAGCGGCTGAAACTATTAGTCTAAAACAAAGTGTTACCACTTCAGATACACAAATAGGCAGATTCTGATAACGGAGTTGCTTCTCTGGTCCACAGTTTCTTAACGTACTCTTTACTTCAGGGTTGCTTGAGCAAAGTGAAGGGATACGGTGGGAATGGGAATGCTCAATCTCAAAGGCAGCTGTATTTTTAAATATATTTTTTAGTGCTTCGTGATGTATTTGCCTGTGTCAGGAGACTTAAATATTTAAACGGGGTGACAAAGTTCACTTCAAGCTCAACGACAGTCAAACCCCCTGACACCCCCCTTTTGTAACGCGAGCAGAATTTTCTGCGCAGAAACAGCCTCGCTCAAAGCAGCAAAGGGTGGGGGGGGG
>Ga0065711_1001759_pt1 | contig 39687 bp, 14 predicted proteins | sample Hoacrofraction12_FD_59098 | JGI IMG/M metagenome (GOLD analysis project Ga0065711, IMG submission 59098) | Hoatzin crop microbial communities from Cojedes, Venezuela - Epithelial fraction 12 v2 (version 2) | ecosystem: Host-associated > Birds > Digestive system > Esophagus > Crop | place... | reverse complement strand
CCCCCCCCCCCGAGGGCAGTTCAGTTAGACGTTAAAGCCGAGGTGAGTAGCCATGCTGAGCGCTTTGCCTGTTTTATGTTCTGTTGTGACTTGCTGAGAGGAATAGTTCCTTGTTCAGCAGTCCCTTCCATCTCGCTATATAAGGGCCTCCTGACAGTGTTGGTAATAGGGCATTTTGGGATAAATTTTAATACCTGTTGATAACATTTTGTACACATTTTGGTTGTGATCTTACTTCTTTTGTATAAAGTATGTTACATTGTATTCCAGTTTTCTGCAAGCAAGTGGTTTCATATCTCTTGCTCTTCCCTTCATCCCTTAGGTTGATATCCTTTCAAGAGTTTGTGGCGTTTGAATCAGTCCTGTGTGCTCCAGATGCATTGTTCATAGTAGCATTTCAGCTGTTTGACAAGACTGGCAAAGGAGAAGTTACTTTTGGTAAGACCCTTCGTAAATGTACACTCTTAATTTAAAAATCCCTGCTTACGCCAAACTCTGTTTCACCTTCTGTTACCATAGGAAACACAGCGACTGGTAGTGGAACTACACTAGAGCCAAGCATCTTTCTGGCTGAGTTTTTTTAATCATTTACACGTGCACAATATGAAGTCAAGGTCATTGTTATCTTCACAGTTTTCCCTGGAGAACTGGTCATTTCTCTTTTTCTCTTCCCCAACATGCTTATGCAGGTTTGCAGAACAGCAGTGAAAGGTGACTATAGGAAATGATTGTAAAACCGCAAGAAAGTTGCCAGAAGACTTGGGTGAATGTTGAGTCTGAAATTATCCTGAATTATTTTTTTGTTTAAATTGGCTATATTTCAAGCTGGCTTCCTTGTAAGGCTTAAAACTTTCTTCTGTGAGATTTTACAGTAATAAATCCATTATTACTTCCCCCCCCGCCCCGAAAATTCAGCTGTGCATTGAAGGTGTGGTGTTTGCACCAACACATGAGAAATACTCAGGCCAGATTAAAAGCTGATTATGAGGACTGTTTATTTCTAGATACCATAGAGACAGCTTTTGATATCTGCAGGACTGTCTACCACCTGCCTAATGATAAGAGCCATTCTTTCTGGAAGAAGGATTCAAAAATTAGCAGTTTTGAATAACCTCAGACATTGAGCTTGCATTTCAAAAAGAATGGGGGATTTTTTTGCCCTAAGTACCTGCACTGGATAAAATTGCTATTTCTCATCTGCTACATTTGGACATGGTTATCCGTGTGTCTCAAGTTTTATTAATTGGTTGTTAAACAGTTTTAAGTAAAAGGAAAGTTGACATTGACTCTTTGTCTTTCTGAAATATGTGGTTCACATGTCCTTTGTCTCTGGCTAGTATTGGCTAGTATTCCCCGCACATGTTTTATGCTCAGTTAAAAAAGCCCTTTCCCTTCCATTTGAACTGACAAGATCCTGTTACCATTGCTTGAAGCATCGTTGTATTCCTTCTACCATCTCCAGAAATCTGTATTTGAAGTTGTGGCTGGTGAGAAGACTTGCTGTCTCTTCTTGTGTCTATTTTAGTTTTTCATTATTTTGGTTGTCTGTTGAGGTTGTGAAAGATGTACTTTTTGTGTGCAATATTACTTGTTAGAACAGCTTTTTAAAAATTACTATGGATGCTAAAAGATTTGAAAGAATTTCAGGAAAAAGTTCTGCTGATCATAACCTTGATGAAGGAGGGATTTTGTGCCTAACAGTCTTGTGCATGTGTATGGACAGAGAGACAACGAGAGACAGCATGCTTTTAAATCAGGAGGGTGTGCATATTTTGCAGAGGTTTTGTTCCAGCGCAGACAAACCAGGGTTCCTGGAATGCCTGTGATGTGCAGGTTCTTGTCTGCGTCAGGCCCCGTTGCTTGGAGGCTCGATAATAATCTAGGAAGAACTGTGGTTGTTTGATCTGAATACTGAATCAGTCTGACTTAACTTTTTAACTCTTGGCGTTCTTGTTCGTATTTTTCCTGCTGGCAAATGCTTCCCTTGGGGTTTGATGCAGTGCGTCAAGGGATTTGTTTGGCATTTGAAGTCCATTGAAGTCCTTCTAGTGATGAGAGAAACTCCTATGCCAGGCTGTATTTAAGGTATTTGAAAGAGGAGACATGCCAACATTGGCAGAACCTCAGACAGCATTTTTAATTCCTTCCTTCCCCCCTTTGAAAGCATAAATGCATTTGTAACTTCTGTGTAGTACCTTGTGGCTACCAACCCAGCGAGCGCGTGGAGTGGGGAGGATGTGAGAGCTGTCTCAGTGTTGTGCATTCTCAGCAGAAAAGGTTGACCTTTGGCCAAAGCTAGTTTCTATCATGTGAAAAAAAGCTTTTCCCCCCTATTATGAACCCCCCCCTAATATTCTCATGAATAAATTATTACAATACTATCCTGTAACGTTGCCACTCAGTGCCTCAGTCATGCGTCTTTGAGGTTAATTATGAGATCTTTTTCCATTGACTTGAATGAGAGTGGGATCAAGTCCTTATCAAGGTTAGGGGACTTAAATAGGGGTTTTGTGTACTGTGGAATTACAGTGTGAAAGGAACAGAAGAAAAGGGAAAAGATCATTTTTCACTATATTATTGTTAAGTGTAGTATCTCAAGGATTCCATTAGAAGTCTGTATCTCATTTTATTGTTGTAAAGAAACAGCATGGCTTATCTGTGCAGTCATTGTTTTTTCTGTATATTGAGATAATGGTATAAATATTTTAGCTTGTACCAAACAGAATAGAGGGCTTCCCAGCTGTGAACTTCACATTTTCTACTAAGTAAATCATCCAAATCTTATTCTTCCAGAGGTGCACTTAGCTTGGCACCTTTGTAAAACAAATTAATAACGGGCTTTGCATCAGTGAGCTTTTACGCTGAATGCCACATCCAGGCTGTGGATATTTAGAGAAATGTTCTGGGCAAAGTAGTTCCAGTATTTAATACTTTGCACTTCCTTTTCCTGAAAAATGCTGCACTCTTACTTTAGCTTCTGGGTTGCAAATGCCTTTGCATTTTAGCCGTATGTTGACATCTCTACAATTTTAAATGTTTCATTTGTTTCAACTGTACCTGGTTCTTCGACAGAGCTAGCATCTATTTAAAAGGGGTGATCCAGAAGCAGTGTGGGTACGTGGCGGGGGGTGGGAAATATTTCTAGTTTATTGCTTTTCGAGGTAAATGAAATGGCCACTAGTAAATTAGTGGCCAGTGACTGATTGAGACTATACCTGGCTGTTGCATCATGTCGTAGATTTATCTGCTGCTGAAGTGTCAAAGCTTTGACAGTTTGTGAGGAGTTAAAGCTCTCAGCAGGAAAGTGGGAGGAAGTTTAGCTGGCTTTTAAATTCGAGGCAAAGAGCAAACCATTGCTTCTTACTGTTGAGTGTTGACAGGCACATAAAAGCTGATAATGTAAGTCCAGGGGTTTAAGAGACTTAGTAGAGTTGCTTTTTTGTCGTATGACTGTATTTTAATGCCTCATTAAAGAAGCAGAGCCCTTTGAAATTCTTTACTAGATGGTGTTTAAAAAAAGGTGAGATGGTTGGGTAAAAATGTCAGTGTTTAGAAACTAAGTCATCTTAACCTCCATCTCTAATTTCAGATGGATAAATGAAATGATGGGAGCTAACAGTTCTGAGTTGTGAATAACGCAGTGGTAATATCCAGGGACTGTAACTTTCCTTTTCTTATACCAGTTCTCACAGCCCTAGTGAAGGGCAGATTAAGTATTGTCCACGTTGGTTTTGCTCACAGAAAAAGGAAAGGCACAAAAAAAGATGCGATTGCCCGAGTCTGTGCTGCCAACCAGTGTAGAACCTGGCTTTGAAGATTTCATTCTGATTTGTTTTCAAGTAGAATTTCCCACGAGACAAATTCTTGTTTTCGTACTTAATGAAATGTAGCTGTGGTATGGTGTGTGTTTTTTCTGGCTTTGAGTTTTTTTTTTTTTAAAGGTCTGCTAATTCAACATGAAGCTGTTTCAAAATGGATGCTGTGCCGCTTTGAGAAATACGAGTATGATGTAAAACAAGTCAGTCCTTTAATTAAAAAAAAAAAAATGAAAAAGCAAAACCAAAAACCCCCAAACCCAGCAAAAATGGGAAGGGAATGGGGAACCCAAACCCAAAATTAATGCTAGTCTAGCATAACAGCTGCAGAATCGAGCAATGTATTCTGCTTTTTCTGAAAACAAAACTTTATTTACATGTAGACAGCAGCTATTGTGGGTCTCTGCTTCTGTTATTAATTACATCAGTACAGTTCTGAGATAAACACATTAATTAAGGATACATCTTACTAAGCACTCCTGTTTGCTTATCTGATACTTGAATTGCATGACTACTTGTTTGTAAACTTTCTAAGAGCATGTAGCTCTTAACAGAGGTTTAAATAGCTATATGGCTGTTGTGATGAGCCTCAGAGTTTTTTCTCTATGATAATGCTTTGATACTGTTTCAATATGTAAAGAATTATTACAGGAGTCTCACAATTGCCTTCCTGACCAAAGGATTAGGTTGAGACTGTGTGAGCTAGCTCTTGCTTTTTTTGCAGAGGATTATTTATTTTATGCTTTGCCCTGTAATTGCTTGATATGATGTGGGTCTTCTTATGGGATCTGCAATTTTTTTTTTTCTTTTTTTTTCTTGCATAACACCTAGCTTAGTGATGCCCAGCCTGGTACACTCCATACCATGTGAAGCAAGGAAAAGTTAAATCTGAACTATCAAAATAAATTGCTGAGGCTGTAAGCTTTGATCACTTGATAGATTGCAATATTCAGTATTTCTCAGTGAAATTTCTATTGCTAGTTCAAATTGGTTAGAAACCATTTGTAGCTAGCAATGTGTTAGCTTACACCTACACAGTGAAACATCTGTTGGTTTATAAGTGACAGTTGCCTAGATATGATGATCCTAACAGCAACATTATGAATGCAATATTTGTTTAGTCTCTGATACTTTTTGTTGTTTATACTGGATTTTGTACAGATAATGGCCAATTTTAATTAAAAGAGGATGTAAGGTTGACATTAGTATATTTATTTTCTTCAAAACAATTTTTGAAATCTTCTTGATACTATTTTTGGATAATTTCATTTCTAGACATATGTCAGCTTGGCAAGTTTTTCTTGGTTTGTTTTTTTTCTTTTAACCAAAATGTTGTGTAACCAGGCAGACTTTCATGAAGGCGTCTTAAGTAAAGCAAAGCCTGTTTAGTCACCAAGTAAATCTGTCATTTTAAATACGAGGAGAAACTCCATTCTTTTACACAGTGAAGTTTCATTTGGTCTAGAAAATACAATTGAGTTTTCTAATTCATCTGGAGCTGAAATTTGGTGTTTTGGTTTCTTCTTTGTTGTTGGTTTTGTTTTGTTTTGTCTTTTCTTTTTTATAATTAAAGTTCCCTACTGATAAACGTCAGGCTGAAGGCTGAGCTATCCTTTGTTCATTACGATAGCCCAAGGAATGATCATAGAATCATCAAACAGTTTGGACTGGAGGGGACTATGGCAGCCATCTGGTTATGACCCTTGCAGGGTCATCAAGACCAGGTTGCTCTGGGGGAAACATCCAATCAAGGTTTTAAATATCTCTGAGGATGGAGACTCTGCAGCTTCTGCGAGCAAGCATCTTCCAGTGGTTTGATCGATCACTGTTTTAGTGAAAAATAATTTCCTGATGCCTCGTTGAGATTGCCCATGTTCCAGCTTATACCTGTTGCCTCTTGTCCTTCCACTGTGCATCTCTGTCCTCCCTTCACCCTCCTGTTGGGTAGTTGTAGACAGCAATGAGGTCCTCCTTTAGCCTACCCTTCTCCCAGCTGAGAAAACCTCATACCATCAGCCTCTACAAGCATGTCATGTGCATCGACCCCTGACTATCTTGTATGGAGAAAACAGAGGTGGTATTTTACTTTAGTTAGCCAGGTTATGCTGTTTACGTTGGTAGAAATGATCTGGTTTTTTGATTATTTTTCTTCAGGGCATAAGGGGTAAAGTTGTTTTTTATGTCCTTATGGGGCCTAGTGCTTTCCAAACCTGTAATCTTTGGGCTCTGGCAGTTTGTTTCTCACTTCTAAGAAGGCCAGGAAAGGTAATAAGGAAATGTAAGGCTGTTGCCAGTAAACTGAAATTATGGATATCCACAGCTCAAGTAGAAATATTTTTAAGGGATTACATCTTGGAAAAATGTTGAAAACCTTTTCTGTAAGCCAATTATGTAATATTCTGTGTATAAATTCATGTTATTTCCCCTTACATCCAAGGAGGACAGAAAAAGCAGACAAGCTTGGATCCAGAGTCTTAACTGCTGAAAGTGGTGGCACTCTTGGAAAGAGCCTGCTTTTTGGGGTACTTTTGGGATACTAGAGATTATGGTTTGCTGGGTGCTTTTGGGGAACTTTTTGGTTTTTGTCATCTTTAAAGTCTACTTAGGACATGTGAAAGACATTTGGTTACCAATAATGGTTTTAATCTCACCATGTGTACAACAGGTGCTATACAGCCTTAGTTGCTTCTTCCAACCACAAAATGGATGTGGTTCACATCTGAATGGAAGCAGCCACTTTCAGTGAGAGACTCCAGCCTCCTGCTTCTCTGCCCTGCTGTGACTGCCTCTGAGGGTGCTGGCACTCCGTTGGGGCCGTCGCAGTACTGTCTCTTTTCTGCCTGGAGATGTGCCGAGTTGACCAATTCATTCCATGGGTGCAGCCCAACAAATATCATAAGCTTTTGCTTTCCATTGTTGTGCTCCAGATGTTAGTATGTTACCTGGAGGTGAAAAAACATTGTGAAGGTATCAATTTTTTTATATATGTGGAGCTTTATTGCACTTTTTAAAATCATCCATTTGTACTACAAAATAACCACCCTGGTTTTTGGAACTTTTTTAATGACTTGTGAACAGTGGTTTCTGAACAGCTGAATGTAGATGCACACCAGAAGCAGACTGGCATGCATGGGTTGTATGGTATCTTGTCAGAGGTCAGAAGAACTGCACAGAAGCTGTTCCAGTTCAGTGGGTCAAAAATCCACTTCTTATGAAAGGCCAACTGTAGATTTGCACGATTGACTATAATGGCTTCAATTTTAAAAGATAGAGGTAACGGAGAGCACTTCCAGTTGGTGGGATAATTCAAGAACACTACATGCTGAGATGGCTAAAATATTGTGCTTTCTGCTGCTACTTCATACTACTTAAAAAGAAAAAAATAGGTGTGGAAAAGGTGGGAAAAAGCCAATTTGAGAGTAAATTTCAACTGTATGAGGTCACTTTTTGGTTAACAGGAAGCTGAGGGTTAGCCATCTTTCATACAGCTGTATGTCCTGTTGGAAAAAAAAAAAAAAAGCCAACACGATTACTAGTCAGCATTTGAGGATGAACCAGAAGCTTCCACAGCAGAATATAGTTAAACTGTGGCAGCAGCAGTATACCGCTTTAAGCTTAATTTTTATTTTAATTTTTTCTCCATCCCCTTTTCAAATTGTCCTGGAATTACAGATTAGAAGGTAAAGACTTCAGCAGGCTGTAAGAGCTAGGAAAGTGTTTTGTTATTACAAATTTTAATATGAAATTTCACATAGCAAAATACACATACTTTTGCAGTGTGTGTAATTTAGTTTTCTAAATTGGAAAATCTGCTGTTACCTAGCAGTTAATGACTATTTTTTTCCAACATTTGGAATGCAAGACCTGATTTGATAAGCTCATAAAAGAAAACAAAACTGAGAACGTTGGAAGTGCTCAAAGTGAAAATTACAGTTTAGGTAGGTTTGGGGGTAGATAGTTAGACATTTTAATTGAACTAAAATAGTTTTATACTAATACAGTAGTGTTGTGGGAGTACATTTTGCGGTGCATTTGAAATTGAAGTATTTAAGTGGAGGAAAATGTATGTTAATGCTTTGCAAGAAAGTGGAGTTTTTTTTACCATCTCTCTAAGCAAAATAGCTGTTAAAGAAATAAAGCTCTCAAGTTGGTATTGGAGAGTTAAATGTAAAGTTTAGGATAATTTCTTTGAGCCAGGAGTTTGTTTTTATCACTTTGGTTGATATATTAAACTGCTGTAGGAAACAATCGTGTGAATTCTGAAATAAATATGTATTCCTGGACAGCTACAGCAAAGTCAGGCCCTGCCAGTGTAAAGAAAGGTGTTGAGTCAGTCTGGATTCTGAAAGTCCTGTGTTTTTCACATCTCAGTGGTAGGGATAGCAGAAGTGAGTCCAGATGATGATTTCAGTTGGCCACATGGAAATGGCAGCATTGGATTTGATATGACAGCTTTGGTTACGCACAAGCAACACTGGCTTATGTTAAACAGCAGAAGCCCCTGCTTGTCCATTGCAATTCAGCACTAGTCCACAGCTGGACTAGCTCAATGTAGCTAAATTGGCTAAAATTACCATTTTTGTTATTTGAGTTTAATTTTGTCTTTGGGGATTTTCTCTGAATTTGGAGTAACTAGTCCTTTAAAAAAACAAGCTACCACTTACACATGTGCGCACACACACAAATTATCAAAATAAGTGAATTCCGTTTTTTTAGGTGTTTATAGGCAAGTGTATATGTGCAGTCACATTTTTAAGGTGCAGGTGAAACTGATTTTAAGTCTAGATGGATCAGGTGCTCTAGTGGAGGGGTTTGCACTCTTTTGAATGAATCTGTTTTAAAACAGACATGATAGAGCGCAGATAAATTGCACTGACCTGAGCTGCTATCTTTTTTCAAATCAGCCCCCTCTTCTTGAGTCGTGTAATACACTCCCATTATCTTCAGATTATGTGCTCTGTTTCTACTGTGCCATCTTCAGTTTGAGTGTTCTACCAGATACCTTCCTAGTAATATTTTAACAAGGAAGGAACCTAATTTAATTTTTTTTTTTAATTCAGAATTGCAGAATAGGTTGTGGTCCATGTTTTGCAAGGAGTTAAGAGGCAGTGAAAATACAGTGTTGGTATTATTTCGGGGCTTCTAACCTGTCTAAACAAATGGCTGTGACAGCCCTTCCTGCTCTTACTGCTTTGTCAAGGGAAGTCGAAGAGAGGAGTACCTGTCCTTTGCAATCCTTAGTAATCAAGCTATTCCAATGTGTTGTTTAATTTACAGCATGGCCACTATAAAACTATTTCAACCCATTTCCTCGACTAAGCAGCAGGGAGATCAAGAAGGTGATTGTAGCGCTTGTACTTCCAGAGTGTTTACAACAGTAAATAAAAACCCATTAAAACAAAACCCCAGGCACCAAAATTCAACCCAAACCTTGGATAAACCCAAACAAATTCAGTAAAATGAGATAATAGAAAATATTATTACTTGAGTACTTACAAATTCAGTAAAATGAGATAATAGAAAATATTATTACTTGAGTACTTTTGACATGTATATATGCATGTCTCTGTACACATGTGCTTTTGCAGAAGTTTATTGTGCTTTTTCTGTGGCCAGGAGCAGCAAGGGCCAGCGTCTTTGCCAGGCTGATGGGCCTGCAGCTGGGTGGGTGCCAAGAGGCCGGGGCATGGGCAGAGACCACCCAGCAAGGGCTGCAGTCCCACGCTGCCAGGGCAAGGACAGCAGAGCAGGTCTGCTGACAGCGACCAGGGTCAGTCAAGAGTCCAGTGAACATGCAAGTCTGCAAGGACGAGGCAGGTCCAAGGTCAAGCTGGGAAGTCAAGTCAGGGTGTCAGGGTCACCAAAGTACACGGGCAGGCGCAGGCGTCCTTGCGGGGTGGCTCAGGCAAGGAGGACCAAGGTTGGCGAGGATGCTCCTCCTAGCTCTTTCTCCTGTGACTCTCTGGTCGGACCTGATCCACATGCTCAGGGAGGGGGCACAGGGAAGACGTTGCAGAAATTGGTGGTGCACTCAGGCTCGTGAAGATTATGGAACAATGTAGAGTTCTTTCAAATTGTCAATGAGGACGCAGTGCAAAGCTTGGGGAAATCGTTCTGTTCTCATCTCCATGGAGCTTTAAGTCAGGTCTTACCTAGCATTTGGCAAGGTACCGGGGTTTCCTAGTCATGATAGTGAACCAGTTACTCTTATCAGTAGTTTAATTTGACCAGCTGGACTTTGTTCTTTGCATTTTATCTGTGTGGTGTTTATTTTAAATGACTTTGAAAAAAATGCACTCTTTTATTACCACCGTTTAAAGGTAACTGTTTCCAAATGCATGAACGGAAGTGCTTAGCCATTAACAAAACAGGATTTTATTAAAGGTATCACCTTTTGTCTGAGCAGAATGGCAGGGATTTGCATATTCGGTTTAAAAAAGCCTCTATCTTTATACTGGAATATCTATTCCACACTCTTGGCGTTAATTTTGCTTCATTTAACCCAAATTGTAGCTATAATGGTGGTATGTTCTTCTTCAGGGCCTGAAGTATGGCGAATATAGAAGCAGTTACTGCCGGAAGGGTTTGAAAAGATTATTGGTGCATATGGAACTCTTGTTAACTTATGATAGTTCACGTCTTTTCAAATTTGTCTTTTGTTTGTGTCTTTGCAGAAGGTAGCCTGTGGTCTTTACAGAAGTTGCTATTACCTTTATCATCAGGGGAAACCTCATTTTTTATCAACCCCCATGGTTTTGGTACAGGTTTTCTATACTATGCACAAATTGCTTAAATGCATAAAGGTATAACATACATCATATATAAAATGTTTATAGCGTATAACTTAATATAAAACTTATTGTGACAGCTTTTCTGCAGGAATATTGCAGCTGTTTTATAGGAGGAATGGCATTTTTGTAGACGATCGTGAAATTTTTTCTAGCTGTGCATTGAGATAGTGTTAACTTAATTGGACTGAACAGTGACACTGCATGAATCATGGGTACTTGTGCAAATAAATAATTTGAAAGAATTTCAGAATTAATACACAAGGTGTTTATGTGCTGTAGCCTGTAAAGATTTTAGTAGCTTGCTCTGTCAAGTGACTAGATGGCATGTACAACTAGTGCTTCCAATAAGCTTGATTAACGTGTAGAAGGACCTGAGGATTTCCGAGTTCTTTCCTTAATGGAAAATGTAGTGAGAGAGTGACTTTCAGTTTGCTCCTCTTAAAATTTCAAATTTTCAAATAGATAATTTTCACTTGGGGAATCCAGTGGTCTTTGTTGTGTCATGAGGGTCTGTGGTTATTCCAAAGCACTCTTTATTTCTGGTTACAATTCTCAATCACAGTATGGAAATGTGAAGGCATTATACTTGTTTGTACAGTAAGCATTTAAGTATAGACATCAGTACACTGGAGAGAAGAAAGTCCTCAGAACCCAAAGGACAAAAAACTCCCACTGTAAACTAGCAGGCAGTTCACCTGGAGGGAAAACAGAACATCTTTTTTGTACAGTCATCAGAAACCAATGACAAAGTATCTATTCTTTAATTAGAGGCAGCGCAGGGAAAAGCAGTTATTTATTATAGAACTTTGCAATTTATTTTAAAATTGAGTTTCAAAGTTTAATTTTTTAAATTTTTTAAAGGTTGACACAAATGACAGCATGGTCTAAAAATGAATATTTAAAATCTTCTTCAACCTGTTGTTTGTTTTGCTTTCCAACAGCTCTGGTTTGAACAATGCAAACACAGAAATGGTTACATCTTTTGCAAGCTTTACGTCTTGTGCCCTTACAGCTCCAGACAGTGAAGCACTGACATTTTGTCTTTTTAAAACTAAAACAAATAAACAGTGTTTTAATATGGATTTAAAAGCTTGAGTTTATCATATATTTTGATTAAATGTCGGTTTAGGATCAAACCACAGTTGGCCCAGAGAGGTTATGGAATCTCCATCATTAGAGACACTCAGACCTCAACTGGACATGGGCCTCAGCCACCTGAACTGGTTGGACCTGCTTTGACAGGAGGTTGTACCACATGACATCCAGATGTCCTTTCCACCGCAAATTATCTGTGACTCTGTGAAACAGGTTCCTTTAAAATGTCTAAACAAACAAAATAACTCCTGGCTACTGAAGGACGTTGCTGCTTTTTGCTGTTTTGTCCAGCGGCCTGTGGATAGCCGTGGAACTGCAGCTGCAGGTTTAAGGTGAAACTGCATTGTCCATTTTTTATTTTAGTACTAGACTTAGATGGTTAGGAGATGATACTGTTAGAACCGAACAACAACTTGGAGTGAACTCTAGTATGTAATTGGATAGATTCTGATGGTTAAATCACAGGCTAAAACACTTTCCAGGTTTGTTCATGGAGCACAGGTGGTCTTTAATGTCTGAATCAGGCAATCTGGCTACAGACAAGGCTTTCGTCAGTGATGCTGTAGATGCATGGGTGATGAGACTAGCAAGGAAGGAGGAAAAATGCTGTCCAGTGAGCGTATATAGGAGTTTGTGAAGCATAAATAGCTGCAAAAAGGAAGTACAGGGCATGTGTAAAAAGGCAGTGGCAAACAGGATACCATGTCTCACGCCATCAAGGAATCAGTGGAAGCATAGTAGGCAATCTTCCAGTCAGCTACCTGCACTGTATAATCCAACATGCGCTCTGTCAGAAAAGCACCTGCTATTAGTTGCCAAGGCATATTGCATCAATATACAGTATGATTTTGAAAAGATCAAGTAGTGTAGGGAATTTTCTTGCTATTTTACTAAATACCTACAGTAATGCGGTAGTTGGTGTTTTCCAAGTCATAGCAAAAATGAAGTGTACATCTCCTGCTCGGACTCTTTGGAAGGGTATTTGTACTTATATGAACTTCTGAGGCATGTGTGTAGCCTTTAATCTCTGAAACAGACAAGGGAATGCAAGTGCCCTGGATATATACCTTACTGTATTCCTAGCTGGCTTGATGAGATTTTAAGTTCCATTGCGTGAGTTTCCTTGCCATTTGTAGTGCCGATAATTAAACATTGTATTTAGTCTGAAATTACCATTCTTTTCATTTCTTGATGTTTGATTTTTTTGAGCTGGATTTTTTCTTTTGGGTCACAACTAAAGAGGGTTTACAAGGCACAGAGTTGGGGGAGCAAGATGCATTGTTCCCTCAAGAGAGCTAATGTATGATAACTAATTAAAATAAAATTACAGTGGCATTATCAGAGGACACTCTGTAACTTTCATATGTTAACAAGTTGAAGTTAAGATTGTGGGGAGCCTGGCCCCATCAAAGGGAATTTGAGACTGCTTTTATGCTAGCTAAAATTTACCTCTCTCTTACTTCGCATCAAGTAAGAAAGCACCTTTTTTCTCTGACAGAGACAAACCTGGAGTCCAGCCAAACATAGCTTTTTGTAAACAGGGACTTGTTTCTAATCTCATCCAAAGAATATCAGTGTCTTGCTCTGGGGAAATTCAGGAGATGGGACGGGAGAGAAAGGAAGCAGATGAGCATCTGATTTCTGTGCAAGAGACAGGTATTGTAGCTGTTCTGGGAATATCTTTGTTCCTATGGAAAAGCAGAGTGGTTGCTACCAGGAAGAGACAGCCTTCATTTGCTCCTGTTTGGAGACAACACGGTCTGTCTGCTTCGTGCTGGTTCCCTTCTTAGAGGGATGAGGAAGGAAGTCTGGCAGAAAGCAGGAGGTGATCTCCAGTGACATGCGGCAAGGTGCCTTGAGCTGTGTCGGTAGGAAGCATCCTAAATAAAGACATTCAGTAGAGGTACAGGACCTCACCCTGAACCAATTGGCTTTCCCTCCTTTTGCCCTGAGAGCAGAATTTTGCTCCTGGAGAATGCTGGTGGACAAGATCCAAGCTGGCTGTGATGGAGCTTGACGACATGAATGAACAATGCTGTCCTGGGGGCACTGTCTGATGTTGCTTGGAGAAAATTCACGTAGGACATTAGGGCTTGAAGTTCTGAATTTTAAGAATTTGGGGTTAACTGGGGTCAGTCTTTCTGCTCCTAAGTTAAATCCAACTTGCTCTTTCACCACAGATTCCCTGGGATGAACGAATGGTGATGAAACTACTGACTGTGTTGAGGGATGGGAAGGGGTTTACAATATCATCTCTGCTCTCCTCATGAATCTCAGAACATTAACAGCCCCCATGCTTTAGAACAAGCTGTCTTTGTGGGTAACACCAGCTGCAGTGCTTTTGGGTCTGTGCGGCAGGACACCTGTCCCTTTCACCTCCTGGGACCTTTTTTCCCTGTATATTTATCCTTCATTCCATTGGGCACTTCTGACATCTCCCTGGCTCATGGCCAGCCCACCCTGCTCTCACTTTTTCCCCACTTCCTCACCTGAAAGTGGGAACCCTGGCCAGGTTTCCCCAGGTCAGCAGAGCCGCTGTGCCTGGCTGGCGTGGGCTGAACCAGAAGCCAGAACTCAGGCTGAGCGCAGGAGACGGGACCTGACGGCTCCAAGGAGTCGGCTCCCACCTTTGCTTGTGGCAAGGCTGGGGCGAGCTGGGAGGCGGCTCCCAGGCCTGCCTGGTCGGCTCCAGCGAGGTGGCTCCCAGCTTGTTCTGTGCGCAGGCAGGCACAAAGCTCTGCTGATTTCCTCACCCCCAGGCGCCAGCCACACTTGGGAACTGGCTTCCAGGAGCTCTGGGTTTGGGCTCCTGGTCTTTCTTCCACAAAGCGTGAAGGAGCGGGAGACCAGCTCCTGGTGCTGCCCGTGGGTAGGGAGTGTCCCCTGGGAACCAGCTCTCCATGCCCACAGGAACGAGCAGGAGACACAAACTGGCTCTTGGTTGGCATTACTGGAGGAGTCATACCGCAATTAGGAAGGTATATAGCAGTTGGGAACCTCTGGCCTTGAGCTTGTCTTTGGAAGATATTTTTGCCATGTATTTTTGACTGAGACACAGTATCACACTGAAGTGAGTGCTGCCGTGTGAGACAAGGACTTCCTCAGATCTTGTTGCTGTTTCCATTCATTAAAATATGTACAGTCCAGTTCCAGCAATTTATGGTGCTTATTACTGATTATACAACTTGGTGTTTTTTCAAATAGTTGTTTCTTCACCAAAAATGCCACGTATTACCAAAAATTCTGCCAAGCCCTTAATAAACCATTGCCCAATTACTGGAGCTGGTGATAAGTTTGTGTTCCTGCCTGCTGTGTCCCCCCGGTCCCCTGCCCTGCATCTCACTGCTCCTGTAAGGCAACTACAGAAAAGTGGATCTTGAAATACTGGTGATTTTGTAGTTGGTTTGTTTGAATGTGGAGAACTCTGGGAATAATAGAAAACCCTGAATTACAGTGACATGAAACTTTCATTGTTAGCAGCTTGAAAAGATTATGCTGAAAATTGGTCAGCTGTAATCATATTTTTATAAATTTAATATTTTCTTGCTTGACTTTGAAACTTGAAATATCTAGTTGAGTCTCTTCTAATCAAATGCTTTGAGTATAAAACTACACAAATAAAAACATTATTCAGAAACTGTATTTGTGAGGGTGTTCAGAACTTTATTATGGTTTTGGTAAACAAAAACTTTAGGTTTGCTTTACAATGTGTTACTAATTTATACGAGTAGTATTGCCTTCCTGTTAGAAAATTCCGTATTTGTTTTGCTTGTGTAAATATATGCTTCTCTCTGTTGTTTTTTTATTTTATTAATAAACGAACATTTTTCTTTTCTTTCCAGAGGATGCAAAGCAAGTTTTTGGCCAGACCACGATTCATCAGCACATTCCGTTTAACTGGAATTCAGAGTTCATACAGCTGCATTTTGGAAAGGATAGAAAAAGACACCTCACATACGCGGAGTTCACCCAGTTTTTACTGGTGGGTCTAATACAACACAATTTGTCAAGAGTAGTAACAAGCATGCAAGAATCAAAGTATTCACAAACTTGTCAAATACCATGGTGGTAGGACGGCTGAAAGATAGACCAAGTGTAGGCTTTTATGGTTAGGGTGATGGACTTTAGTAGTGTGTTGGTAAATAGGATATGGTTATGGTAAAACTGCTGATTCAGGCTAGCTGGGTTTTTTTCCTTTCCTTTTGTTTTTGGCGCCTGTGTGCAGAAGGTGATCTTTTCTACGTTGTTGTGTACACAGAGACATGAAATTAAAACCTAGACCTCAAAGTCTGAAAATCTGCTGTATATTTAAATCTGTGAGTCAAAGAATGATAAATAACAGTATTGAACATTTCGGACCCAGTTGCCAGACTGTTATTAAGAAGTATGTCTGTCTGTAAACAGCATGTTTACCAAACTTGTATTTAATTCAGTGCTGATGAGCAATAAAGATGTTTTGCTGCAAGCCCTTTCCACACACTTCTTTACTTTTGACCTTTTTTGAATTAAGAGTATCTCAGATAGGGAAATGCTACTTAGCTTTGCTTGTGGTATATAGAGAATAAAATACTATCTTTCTGCTACAAGGACTTCTTGGATATTCATACTTTGGGGTACTTTGTTACAGAAAGTAAAATATTGTGCTAATAAAAAAAATAAACAGATTATCTGTATTTCAGCAGTACTGTTAAAAATAGTCTTCAGTAGGAAAAGTGATCCTTGAAGTGGTGAAACACGTGAGTTCCTTATTTGTATTCCTTCTGAATACTTAATACCGTATTAGTATTTACACTAGAGAGTTTTAAAATGGGAACCTGCTTCAAGACTGCAAGGTTTCTTTTTTTCTTGTTTACACAAGTATGTTAGTTCACAGTAGGAGGTGGTATCATTTTGATGAGGAATAATTAAGATAATGCTATTGAGACAAATGTTTCAAATTGACTTTGTAGAACAGAGCCTAATTAACTTTGTATGAAGAGGACGTCAGGTACCACATGATTAAATCGTATTCCCTTAGGTTTTGTACTGACTGTTGTAACTCTCCAGTTTTGTGACAGAATAGTGAACCAGAACCTCTTTTGGATAAAAAAAGCAAATGTGTTACTTGATCAGGAAAAAATGCCTCTGGCCACATGTTCTGGTGTTCTAGCACCTCTTTCCATACTACAGAATAATCTCTGGATATGTATCCTGAGTTTGGTGGCTTAAAATCACAATCTTAACAGAGTACCAGTCCTGTTTGCCTCCTGCATCTGTTTGTTTAGAGATCTGAGGAAAAGCTGAAGAACACCCCACAATTAAGAAAAGGACACTTTTGTTGCCAAAAAAAAAGAGAGGAGCAGGGAGGAGGATTAGAGCTGCAGGCCTAAATGAACCTGTAACCTCATGGCTGGATATTTGGAATATTTGAGTTCTTTCTTGTGTCTTTGGGTTCTTTCGTGTTTTTTCTTTGAATTAGGAAAAGCAAGAGCCGAGGCAGGAGTTTTCTAACTTTGGAGATGATAGGCTTTCTCACCCTGTGGAGGGGTGTTCCCCTTTCCTTTTCTAAAAGGGGTTTTCTTGAATGTGATCGTATTCTGAGGGGAATTGTATTTGGTTTTGGTGTGTCTGGCCCCTGCCTTGTATTTTTTTTTTAACCAGCTGTACTGCATAAGTGAACCTTAGCCAGCTGGAGTGCAAAGTAAAAGGTTGTGCTTGAACACGTCAGTGGTCCTCACGAGCCGGCCAGTCATCAGTATAGGCTGTGATGATCCATACAGGACAGAAAGAGGGAGGAAGAGCATAAGCATGCATAAGCATGGAGAATAAGGATGACGATTCTAGGTGTCCTGCAGAGATGTGAGGTGCGTTCAGGAAAAGTTACAAGGCTGCTAATATACTCTCAGCATTGGTGCAGGCAGCGGGGACTTCAAAATAAATGATTGTCCTAAGACTTTGCTGAAGTTGTCCACTATCAGTCCAGTCTGTTAGGATGCTCAGTCACTCACAGTAATCGGGTACATAATGTTTACCCACTTTTGAGAACTGTGAATCTTTGAAACACGCAAGTTTCCTTGCTGACTCTTGCCTTGCAGCATTCTATTATAGGTACTGAAGTTTGGGCGCAGGTATGACTCTCAGCACAAATTGGAGAGTTAATAGCAGGCATCAAAACCTTTCTTTAGGCTCTGTAGCCTTTGGTACTCAGCCTTTCCTTCTGACATTCTGTCTGTGCATTAGTCAGTCTCCTTGATCTGATGTCTAGACCTTGGACCTTAGACAGCAGGAGACCACAGTGGATACCAAATTACCTTTCTGCGTTCTTGACGTGTGAATGCTCTTTACATTGCGCTTAACATGGACCAGATGGTTCAGTAAGGCGCTTCAGGTACTGCTTTGTAAGTACAGTACAATTTGCAACTTTTAATGAAATAATCCAGCTAGATTAAAATTCATTCATGTTGGGTCCTATTATGCCACATGAAGTTGTTACATATTCATTATCTGTCGCAGCATTTGGGGTAATCATCACTTCTGGCAAAGCTGAAGGTATGTGGAAAATAACATTAGTATATTTTAGCCATACATAAGATGTATCTCTTCTAGCTTTAAATAAGAAGAGTTTATGTGGGATTCTGAATATTTATATCATGCCAGCACTTTTTTTTGTCTACAGTAATAGAGATGCCCAAAAATATAGCCTCCAAATTAATTGGCTCTAATACAGTTAACAATGTATTTGCATCAGCCCAGAGCTCAAGGTGTGTTATTTTACCCTGCTTCTCATTTTGCTGGCTTAATTTTAAGTTGTATATCTCCACTGCGTAGCCATCACATCTATATCTGTTTGGATACCGTCATGTTCCATCATCACTTAAGTGGCAAGTCTACTTCACAAAGACCAGTGTTGGGCCCTTTCTCAGCATGTAAAATCCTTTCTGCAGAATGAATTTTAACAGATGCTTATATGTGGGTCTGGTAAATCCATTTTCACATTGTCTGGGAATTTGTTTGTGCCCAGCATATTAGTTGATGAAGTCGTACTCTTTATAATTGAACCTTTGGATCTGCTCCAGTAGAAAGGATTGTGCTGTATCTGATGACTTGTAGATCCGTTGGGATGGAACCCAAACATAAATTTCTATCTAGCTGGAAAGTAATGAAGCTTTTAATGAGCTGTAAGTGAAAGCTGAGGTAAAATCTCTGCCAGCATGCCTGCCATGATGTGCAAATTAATTTTTCACAAAGTCTTATGCTACCTGGGGGAATTCTGGACTTCCAGCGTCAAGGGAGAAGCTTGTTTTCTAAGTATATCTAAGTTTACAGAAAGTCTACTCGAAGAAGGTTCTTCAGGATGTGTAATTTGTATTGCAAAGCAATGAGGATTGTACTTTTTTAGACCTTAATGTGTCAAAATAGGGCTGAAATAGGTGAAACAATAAAAATTATTGCAAGTCAGATAACATCTCCAAACACTGCAACTTTGCTTTATTGTTTTTCTGTTTATTTTTGAAGTGGTATTTTTTATATTAGCTGCATGCACACAGCGTAGGGCATGTTATGAACATGTCATAAAGATTTCCCTGATAAATTGCTAGTAGCTCCTGAGCCTCATTTTGAAATGTAGTTAGTCATGCTGTGAGATGTCTCAACTTTCAGGCTCGGAGACTGAGGGAGTAGGTAGCCTTTCTTTTGAGTTACACACTTTAAGGAGTTTATTACGTTGTTATGCAATGTACAGTGATTAGAAAAGTGACGTCTGTCTGGGGTTTTTTGTGACAGACTTTATAGGTGAAATTTATCTAGTTATTTAGTTTTGACACAAAGTGTGTTGCCATGTAATGGTCTGCATGTTCTTGTATGCTGTGTCGCTGCCATGGTCGTGGTCATGGTTTGAGAATGTCACGTCCCTGTGCTTTTTTCTGCTCAGTGCAACTGGCAAATGTGTAGCACAGCTCAAAATAACCATAGCCTAAAAAGACCCTACCTTTCTGAGAAGGTGGGAGGAGTCTTCTCTGCCTACTTGCAGTATGCTTAAACCATTTCATTTCTGAGCTAAGGAGGAGGTGTGAGTAGGGAGCTCCTGAAGACTGACATCATCCTATTCAGAATTTTGTCTTGCTGTCTGTCTACAGCTAAGCGGCTCTTTCCTAGCTGACAAGAACATGAGCAAATGGCAGTACTGAGGCCTTCACCACGTGTTTAACCAAGTGGGATACTTCTTCTCTCTAGGAGATTCCAAGTGTACCAAGAAGATCGAAGGGATTGTGTAAGCAAGGAAAGGATGGGGTGTTTTGCCTTGTACTGGACTGTAGCATTAACAGCCTTTTTGCAGTTAGCTAGGTGATGAAAAGAAACACGCACTTTCATATCGCTCTGGAACATGAGCCCTGCTTTGCTTCTGTGACTGAGATGTCGTTCTCAGCCAAGGTCGCACCTCCATACTCACTGATAGGTGTACATAGGTGGTAGCAGATTGGACTTCTGCAAGTGGTCTCCAGGTCTTTTACTGCATTTTGGTGCTGGATTCTGGCAGTACAACACTGCCAGCAATTTCAGTGGTTAAAACAAGTTGAATGAGAGAAGGAGAAGAAACCAACATTCACAGTTTCCCGTGTAATCCTTGTGCTAAATTAAATTTATTTTTTCTTTGGTGATGCTGCCACTTAATGACAAGCATTTCTGTTCATTTGTTCATATGTTTCCGCCTGCCAGGTGGTGAGTATTTAGGGATACAAGAGTTATTATACCTAACCCCTCTTCAGAGCTCTCTGCCTCCTGAGTAGCTGCATGCCTCAAGCTGACAAGGTTTTTTTGTGTACTTGTGCTGCTCCCACCTTAAACCTCCCAAAATTGCTTGCTTCCAAATTTCTGTTGAAATTATAGTCACAATTGGAGGGAAGCAAGAGCAAGAGCTTACATGGCTCCATCCAGCCAGAGTGAATATTATTGCTGAATTGTAACACCCCCACACAGGGGGCTGTAACGTAAAGGAAACGTGACAGAACTGAAATTGTAACACTTCAAATTATAACCCCCACAAGCGTTTCTCATTAAAAGCAGAAATTTCTGAATAATTCTGTGGGTGAAATGCAGTGTTGAAACACTGATCGGTCCTTCTTCCCCCCCTCCCCACTTCCCTTCTTCTGCCTAATATATTAGGAGGTTTTCATCATAACTTTCAGATTAGGTGTTTTAATTAGAAATTAGGAGTAAAATTGGAGGTGTCAGGAGGCTGAAATGAAAAGACAAGCATGGTTTGAGTGGCAGTGTGCATTGGTGGCTGGGGCGTGAGCTGAACAAGCAGGAGGAGGGATGGTGGCTGCCGGCCTCCTATGCCAGCTGAATTTCTCTTGCGCCCTTCACTCTGTTCCCTTGAATGCTGCTGTGAGATAAATACCAATTTACAGGAGATTGTATTTGCCATTAATACGTTGTGCTGGTGATTCTTGACTAGCCTGAGTCTTGGCTTAGCAAGACTTTTACGGCATGTATTTGCAAATATAATGGAAATAACAGGATAGTGTCATGGTCCGCTGCAAGACATGTTTAGTACTGCTGATGTACTTTTGCTCTGATTCCATTTTCTAAGTACCTGATTATGAATACGTATTCAGAATAAGCACTTCCAGTGAAGTTTTTATAAGCCTTGTAATTTAAAGGGAGGACATGGCAATGATTTGTTTTCTTCCATTCAGCAAAGAAATATATATTGGGAAGTCTAACTACATCACCAAAATGCTGAAATATTGAGAACTGATCTTTGATCAATCATGATACAAGGACGTCTAAATTAAACTGCTGGTGTCTTCTGTAGACAAATAACTTTATGTTTTAAATGAGGATGCTTTCTGAGGGAATGCTTTCAATATCAGTGAGTGTCTGTGTGGAAATCTCTGATGATTGCATTGTCCTCATTCAAGGAGTAGCAAACGCTTTTACAGAAAGTATTTTGACCTGCTGTGACATGTGCAATAAACTGGATAATGCACATCATGGAACACTTTAATGTTCGTGAGTGGGAGATTACCTGCACTGGTGTGTTGATACATGCCCTCCATTTCTCAGTTAAATGAATTGCATGACCTAATGTCCAGACAGCAGAGAGATCATGATGGTTGTCCTAGCTATTAAGCTCAATGATAGAGACCCTATATGCCACCAATAGAAAAGGCTGAAAGTGACACATACAAAATCCAATTAAAATTGGATTACATGTAATTGTGTTTTGTTAAGTATGAAATATCTTGTAGGATTGCGTTATATAAAATCTAACTATTAAGTTGATGATTTTGAACCTAACTTTTTTTTCTCCCTCTGCATTTTCAGGAGATACAGTTAGAACATGCGAAGCAAGCTTTTGTGCAGCGAGACAATGCTCAGGCCGGAAGAGTCACGGCTATGGACTTCAGGGACATTATGGTCACCATCCGGCCACACATGCTGACACCATTTGTAGAAGAATGTCTAGTAGCTGTGAGTAGTTCTGGCTTCCCAGCTGGGAACTGCAAACTCTTGGTGGAATATCAGAAGAAGCGTAGAGCGAAAAGCATAGCCAGAAGACTCAAGCACTGACAATGATTTCTGATACTTTCTTCCTTGATTCTCTCCCCTGTCTCATTATCAGCTTTCCTGGGTCATATACTCTCTCATAAAACATAAGATTTTTGATTCTCCCTCAAGGTCAATTACATTTTGGCAAGCTTATGCATTGTTTTCAGAAATTTGCTGGATCACCGATCATATACTTAGGGAATTGATCCAATAATTTTTCTGCGTGCAGACCCAACACCACTGTAAAATAAAGGTTTAGGCTCAGTTCTCAGTGGAGAATGAATAACTGTTGAAACCGTATTGTTCCCATTTTGTTTGTCTGCTTGGTATAAGCCTAAGAGCTTACTGCTGGTTTTTCACAACTTGAAATGCCTGTGAATTTAAATGTTTCAGTTGAACTTTTTCAGAATGTGTTTTGATTTTGTTGAAGTTTTCTGTATAGTAATATACTTTACATGGAGAAGTAGATTTCCTCATTACTAGAAATAAGCCAGTTTATGAAACATTTCCAACTGAAGCAGTACTGAAACTTGAACTTTGTAAATTACTACTGGTTATGCTGTTATAATCCTGCATATGTATTTGTTTAGGTTTGTAGGGTGGGGAGAGTTTTACATTCTAGTCATGATTAGTTTCAGTAACGTAAGAATCTTTCATAGTTTCCTTTATTTTGCAGTTTTTTAAAAAGTAACCCTGTGCTACTGTCGCTCTTGTAAAATAGCGTTGTTGGAAAGCCTTTATTTCAAGATTTTCCTTAATCTTGTAACAGTCTCCTTTCTCTTTTCTTCTTTTACTGTCTCTACTCTAGGCTGCTGGAGGTACCACTTCCCATCAGGTCAGCTTTTCCTATTTTAATGGATTTAATTCCCTCCTTAACAACATGGAGCTCATTAGAAAGATCTACAGTACTCTGGCTGGAAATCGAAAAGATGTGGAAGTGACTAAGGGTTGGTAGAAATGTTTGCAGTCTGGAAGTTGGGGCGGGTGGAGGGGAAGACCTCATCTGTATGCTTTTAAATCGATGGGAAGGGGAGAAAGCCTGCCTCGTTAGCATTCCTTCGTACGCCACTCAGTTTTGTACACTCCTGTTGGAGTCCACCCTCCAGGTTTTTAATTTTGTTTCAATCAGAAAAAGGTCCTAGTAAACTGGCGATGGGGGCAGGGTGAGGAAAGTATGTAAAGATGTTTAAAACTTTAAAAAACTTCCTAGGACTCCTGCCAAATTGGCAGCCTATTAAAGTGACCTTCAAGGGTAGTTGAAGAATTCCATAAACTTGTATTGGCAGCACAGTAAGCTGATCTACAAGCTTGGAACAAGATGTTATCTGCTATATCTAACCACTTTTATAGAGAATTCCCTGTGCAACGCGAAGGTTTCATTAATGTGGCTTACTGGGACTATGCATGAAAAGTTTCACATCTCTTGACTCCTGGGGTTTTTTTCTGTTTGCTTTTTATTTTATTTTTTTTCCCTCTGACCCCCAACTGATTGATACCGTATGTCAAATATCCTAAATCCTGCTGGTAGCGCTAGACTTTAAGACCAGAGAGTTGTACTTACTTGCATGAAGGATATACCATTTAAAACACATTTATGTAGTGGCAGGAACACTTTTGTGGTGGGTTGCTTTTATTCCCCTTCTCCCTCCCCAACCAGTGTCTTCTGCTTAATACTAAAATATAAAGCATCTCTGGAGTGCTCTGGATTATTTGTTCTGGTTTGATTAGTGTTTCTTTTCTGTATTTTTATTCTTTTGCAGAGGAGTTTGTTCTGGCAGCTCAGAAATTTGGTCAGGTTACACCCATGGAAGTTGACATCTTGTTTCAGTTAGCAGATTTATATGAGCCACGGGGGTAAGTGGGGAATTATCTGTCCTCCTCTCTTTGCTTTCCTCCTCTCGTTCTCGGAAGGAGTGGGAGGTGGTGTTGGGGAACAGGAGAGTGTAATGTAGCGGTCATGTGCCGGTAACTTCTTGTGATCTGAAAACCCATCTCTAAGCAAATGCTAAGCCAAATTAATTTCCTCAGGCGCATGACGTTAGCTGATATTGAAAGAATTGCTCCTCTGGAGGAGGGGACGTTGCCCTACAACCTGGCTGAGGCTCAGAGGCAGGTAAGAACAGAAGCCAGTATGATGGTATTACCTGTTTCCAGTGCCAGGTAAATAGATAGCCAACCTCCTTCTGTGTTGCCAGCTAAGTTGCTTTTCTCTTGTGTTCTGTAGTATCTGTGAGGAATACCTTCTTGTTGGAATTTATTTTTAACCTGTGGCAAGTCCTCTCCATCTCTTCTCTGTGCCCCTTTCTCTTGGGCTGCAATTTGGCAGGTTAAATATAATTTATTTTGAGAAGATAAAATGTATATGAGTGTCATCCAGCCACTCAGTAAATATTAGGTGTATACCTAATTAAAGTGTTTATGTTTTGTGGTTCTGTTGCTCACTGTTCTTTTTAATGAGGAAAAGACTTCCTGCTTCGAATATGGATGGTAAATTCAGCATCTAGCCTGTTAAATGGCAGCCCTTGTTCTGAACACATGTTCCTGGCTTCAGAGTATTCTCTGCTTTGCCTTATGCTCTGCTGAATATCAAAATGGGAGAGATTATGTTTAGTCTACCATCACAGTTTCAGTAAAAGCGTTGATATTCTCTGCATTTCCAAAAACTGAAGGATAGTGACTTTCGACAGTATAACAGCAAATGAACTTCCGTTGTGTTGAGGCAAAAAGAAATAGAAGTGTTTTTTAAATGTCAAACCTGTTGATGTTTTAGTTTTGATATTATTTTAGCATATCTTACATTTTCATTGACACAACGTTCTGTACAGATAGATTTAAAACTAACCCTCTGTTTCTGTTTGTCTCTATTTTAAGGCAGTCTTAACTTTGTGTCTTGTGAGACTAAGGGGTTTTTTGCAGGGTTTTTTTTCCTTCTCTGAGTCTGTGCGGAGAACGCCAGTTTGACCACAATGAGTTGATGCAGGCTACATTTTTAGGACTACCACGCCATAAGCCAGGCCCATGTGTGTGTGTACATATGCGTCTCTTTTGCTTCTCCTTCTCCTTCCCCTACATGCGAACACCCCCACCACTGCTCCAAGACAGTATCTAGGGTGACGGTTTTCTGCTTGTTTGAGCAGTGACTAAATGTTGACTATGCTGGGATGAATTCAAGTGAGTTAGCTCCCAAAAGCTCACCGTCTATTCCTGGAAGACTCCTAAAGGAGTTAAAAGCATTTGCACTGGACTGAATATCAAGTAACGTAAGTTACAATAGGTGGCAGTAAAATGTAGCCAAAAATGCGGTGGTGAAAGTAGCGGCTTCTTCAGATTTTACTTTGGGGCCACTGCCTTTGCTTGTATGATTTATGCCATTTGAAGAGGCTAGGACATATGAACCTGCTTAAATGTTACAATTTCTTCTGCATATGTGTCTTTTTCATTTTTCCATCCAATTCCTTTTTACTGTCAGCTACTTGATGCTGAGACTGAAAAGCTTTTCAGCTACATTGATACCTTCAATTTATTTTCTGTCCAACTCCATCTACATTGCAATGTTAGCTAAAACCTAAACACATTTTCAGGAAAAAATATATTCATGTTTTTATTTTGTCCTTTTACTTGTAGTATTCCCCCAAAAAAAGTATTACAAAAAGTGTTAGTGAGTATGGAGGCTTAATACCCCTACAGAATGTCTGTTTTCCCAATATTTTTCTTTCATTAGATAGCAATTTTATATCTGGAGCACTTCTGAAATTAATTTTTCGTTGGGTGGAATCTAGCACTCATAGACTGTGAGCAAAATGAAATGGTGGTGGTACTTTATGAAACTTTATTTTCCTGTAGCTAATATGTGTGAACAGTGCTTGCATACTTGTTTTGATAGTTTGAGAAGTAATAGGAATACCTGATTTTGGTGACAGTAGAAATAAATTCCAAACTGGAGTTGCTTTCAGCTGTAGAAAATTATTGACTTAAGAGGCGATATGTGTGCCCTCATATGCACATCTGGACCATTGATTTTGAAATTGTATAACTTTGTTGTAGTATCAGTCTTTCTTTCCTTTGGTATTCCAATCTGAAGAGGNTACATTATATGGCACTTAGAAATCAGTGGAAAAGAGATAATAATTGAAAACAAAATCCTCAGTGTATTGTAGGATTTTCTCCAGGTATCTTTTATACTTGTGTATGTCTGATCATGAGATGTTCTCTTGTGAAATACGACGTTCTGATTGTTTTTCTTGCCTTTCCTTTTGTTTTATATCCTGCCTTGACAGAAAGCTCCAGGCGATGTGTCTCGACCTGTTCTCATCCAGATTGCAGAATCAGCGTACAGGTTTGCCCTTGGTTCAGTTGCTGGAGGTTAGTCATGGCTGAGCAAAAGAGTATTCATCTTCACTCTTGGGTTTTTTAGTTCTTTTCTTCTGCCCTTCTTCTCCTTCTGCCTTTCATTGAAGTGTGGAAGGCTTCTCAGTCTTTCCCTTGGAGCTGTGTCTAAGGGATGGGATGACTGTAAGTTTGAAGAGGAAAGGATCTTCTGGTCTGCAAGAGTTTTGGAATTTACAAGCCATTGGAGTTTGGAGATGGTGTTGCTATCTGATTTGTCACCAAATCAGTTTCAGAAGAATCAGAGTAATAATGAGGTAGGGCCAGGAAATGCTTTTGGTTAAAACTGTGGGAGGTAGTTCAATGTATCCAGAATATATCATGGAGAAAAAAGATACAACTGATATTTCAGATGTAATTGTGGAGATGAGAGTTGCAGTCAAACACTGCAAATGAAAAATTATGTTTTCTTATAGCTTGATTTTTATTTGCAGCTGTTGGAGCCACTGCAGTCTATCCAATTGATTTGGTAAAAACTCGAATGCAAAACCAGCGCTCTACAGGCTCTTTTGTGGGAGAACTTATGTATAAAAACAGCTTTGATTGCTTCAAGAAAGTGCTACGTTATGAAGGTTTCTTTGGGCTTTATAGAGGTAAGTTTAAAAGGTGGTATGTACTAATGACAAGATGCTAATAAGAGTGCAGTGGAACTCTGGATTTTTAAGCCTATTTTGTTAAGACTTCATTTTTGCCTGGTTTGTGCTTCTGCTTCTCTTCTGTATAGGGGAAGGGTTTGCAAACTTCTTGATTAAAACCTCATTGTAATGAGAACATGCCTGTAGGACTTTTGTGTGCTTTCCTTCCTCATCTGCAATAGGGCAACAACAGTAATTTCCTACAGCAAAAATATACTGTTAGTCCAGTTTTCATTTCCTCAGCAGTCCTTAGTACCAAGAATATTTTGTCCCTTTTGGTATGAAGTTAGATTTTTCTGGGTTTTTTATTTCAGTGTTCTATCTTACCTGTTTTCTTCCTATTTAAAAACACAAAAGCATAGAGAAAATATGGTACCTTGTTATTAACCAGATCTCTTTTTGTGATATCTTTTGTAACAGAAAGGTCTCTCTCAACCACTTGCATATGCTTTGCTAATCATTGGGAATAGTCATCTTTATCAAGTTTTATGTATACCTCTTCTTAACTTGTCACTGTTGTCCACCAGAGAGATTAGCTGGGTTTCAACCCACTTAGCTTTATATATGTAACCAATACACCCAAGTTAAGAAGTTGGCTGTTCCAAGCTCCCTTTGTAGTCAGTGTAGAAAGGTCCAAATCTCATTCACTCTGTTCAGGACGTAAATCATCCTTACTTTGGGTATCTTAGGTAAGTGCCTGCAGTTAGATGGGGGCTTTTTTTTTTATTTTGTCCTAGTCCCAGTTATGGCATCAGTGGTGTAAGTTCAGGTAAGGCAGAAGTATGCATAAAGAATCGTGAACTACTGCATGAGGCTGCAGTTGTTCTGTGTCACAGAGATAAAGCAAATCATATTTCTGGTATCCCAGTTACTGAGATCTCTAATCCCTCTCTGCCATATTCATTGGGGAGGATTTGAAACTTGCGTTACTTATTTCAGTTCAGAATTTTTTTTTAACTTTTGAAAATTGGAATATTGTAATGACAGAAATTAATTGCTAGAAGCAGTTGAATCAAGAAAGAAGAATGGAGGATTTCAGTAAAATATTGTTATGATCTGGCAAATCTATATGCATCTGAAAAAAAAACAGTTTATAATACAATGAGTGAAACAACATTAAAAGTAAGTGGTGTGATACATGTGCACTCCTTAACGTGAGTTATTGGAGATTGGCTAAGTAGCTCCTCCACAAAATACAGCCTTTCTAATTATTTCAGCACAATTGGAGATGTGAAGGCTCTGTTATTATTGACTAAGTCTGAGGCAATTTGTTGAGTAGGCCTAGTAATTTGATAAAGAGTATTGACATGGTTTTTACTTTGTGAGGATTTATAGTAATCAGAATTATAAAAAGTCCCAGTTATTGGCTAAAGAACAAAATGTATTCCCTGCAAATGTGTGTCTGCTTCTTCCAGGATCCTGAGAGATGAAATACACAGAGTTCCACTATTACCTGCTTCTGTCTCATTGAAGCTCTGAAGCACAGTGTTTTTCACCTGGAAAAATAAACCTCAGAAATGTCATAAATGCGTATTCTTAACTCCATTTGCATGTCGTGTTTTTGGAGTGATTTGTTCATTGCCAAATGTGGGGACCTCTAGGAACCTTCATCAGTATAGCTTGTCTTTCCGTTCCCCATCCCCTTTACTGCTTTTCAGTCTTCCAAGGAGTACTGAATAGTGAAATGTCAGACAGTTTGGTGGAGCTGAACTTCTAAACCCGGGGCAATAATCTCATTTCTGGATTATATAGTAGAAATTGTGTGATGGCGAAGAACACTATCATTTCAGAGGCAAATTGAGACCTGTGTTTCTACAGGTTCTCTACTTAAAGGGCACCCTGATTTAACGTCTCTTTTTAAAGAGTTGAATAGAGAAAACTCCGTAAAAATGTGGAGCTTCCTCTGTGCTGTGCTGTAAATTCGGACTGTTGCTTGATTTCTAAGGACATCATGTTAGAGCAAGTTGAACAATGGAGTGCGGAATGAAAGTTCCTGGTTAAGCTTAAGAGGACAAGAAAATTTGAAAGGAACCTTTTGTAGATTAGTATATTCACCCAATTTAATGCAGTAAAGTTATGTCAAGAATCATCTCATTCTAATCTTAAATACTACACTAAGTAAGACAGACTACAGAGTACCTTGTTTTTTGCTGCTCATTGGTAACTGGTGTTCTTTCTCACATGTGGTGGGTTCAGAGTTAAGTAAACGTGGGGCTTTTCCCCCACTGGAGGAGGGAGTAGTGATTGGTAGAGTTCTGCTTAGCTGAATAGTGATGCAAAACCTTTTAAAAAAATTACAGTAGAAACATTTGGAGGAGTGGTCTCTTTGTCATGCTGCACTGCAAGAAAGCAAGCAGGAATTATAAACCCTACTCTGAACTCGGCTATTTCAGATGATACTTTTAATGCAAGGCACATATTTCCATCTGGTGACGTGAACTGATTTTTCTTTTTTGTATCATTATTTTATTCTAAACTTGAAAAGGGCAAACCCACCATGTTCTAAACCACCATCTCAGATAAGGATAAATTACACCATCTTGTGGATATAAAGAGAGCACTAAATTTTGTTTAAAGTGAATTTGGTTCTAAGGATAATCAGTGTTTCCACTGAGAAGATACTTTGATTCAAAAAAAAAACCCAAACATGATGTAAACCTATATAGGATCTTTATAATATGCATTATTTGAATGCTGTGTTGTTAGATTCTTTTTTTTCTTAAGACTGTACATGTGAGATAAATTTTTTGTCTGTCTCTCAGCATGGCTGGAAAGAATACTTACCTCATATACCTATAATTTACTGTTGTGTCTACGTTTATACCTGAAATGTGTATTTATAAACTCACAGGTATTTATGTGTATGCAAATACAAGAAAATTTTGGAAGCTGTGATTTGTCAACATCTCTTTCAACTGATGAGGTCACCTACATTTCTCATTTTTAATCAGAAGTCCACCAATGAGTCACAGAATGCTTTGCAGTCTTAAGCAGAGCATGTGATAGAGATTATTTCACCTGTACTTGATAGAAATTCTATGGGGAGTTCAAGTACCAGAGATGAAATGTAGCTCATGCAAATGTGAAGTAGCAATGCTGTTAATGCCACTTCTAGAGGATGAAAATGCTGTGGAAGACTCTGTTACCTGTAATCATTAACTGTTAAGGAACTTGCTGGTTTTATTTCTTCCAAAGGCGCTTCTAGCACTGCAGTGACTCCAGATGCCTTCTAATCTTAGATTTTAATCGTCTAGATTCATTATTACTGGTAGACTCCTATTCTAATGATAAACAAGGCCATGATAGGAGCTTGCCTCCAGAAGTATACATTGAAATACCATTTTTGTAGAATGGAAGTACAAGCCTATTCCTACCCCAAAGTTCTGTCAAAGCACAAAGTCTTCAAGAAATACCCCATTTCCAGTCTGAAGGAGCTGTGCTTGAATGACAACTGATGATGAATTGTCCAATTTATTGTGTGAATCGTGTAGTAGAAAAAAATTTGGCAGTATTCTCTTACCCCTTTTCTATCAGATGTCCAAACAGTTTCAGATATTTTACCTAGACTGAGCAACAAGTCCTTCAGTCAGTGGGTTTTTCTAATGTGAAGGGAAAAGCATGTCCATTGCATAGTGTGAAACTGAAGTTTTGCTGTAGACATGTGAAAACATACTTTGGCCAAATAAGGTTTTTTCACTGGATGCCATCACCACAGCTGGGCTGGAAGAGCTATTGCGTGTATATTCGCAATGTATTTAGACTGCTTTCAGAAAGTAACTTGTGTAATGTCGTGAACTCTGAATGCAGGTCTCGGTGCTCTCTCTTGAATATACCTTCACCTTCTTATAAAGTCCTACTACAATAGTGTGTCAAATATGAAGTGGTGCATGGTAATTGCTACAAAAGAGCCTTGGATATAGAAAAATGGGTTGAGGAACGTGTTTGCTGTATACTGTACTAGCAGGCTGCCTATGTGTAGAATGTTATTCTCTGATGGTATGAGGCATACATTTTTAAGACAGTCAGACATTTCTAAGCCTGTCCTACATCTGTGCATATGTCATATTGCTGATCTGCTAATGCATAGTAACACTGAAAAATTCCCAGCGTGTCAGTGTAACCCCAACAGAAAAATGACGTTTTTCGTATGCGTCCCTTGATGTGCTTTCTTTCTTCCAAAACTTACCATCTGTATCATGTCCAGAAATCTTTCAGCAGTGTTTCAGGGCTCCCATCAAAAGGATAAAGAAAAGATAATTTAGTTTTGATAGTCATAATATGTAGAATGCACAGGTACCACTTACAGATAGCTTTATTACATAGGTATGAGAGCAAATGAGGAGTCCCTCTACCTTGCTAAGCTGCTGGAGACAGTAGACCTAACTGGTATCTGGCAAGGCTATAAAATGTAGTGTTAAAATTAATGCTACCTTGTTTGGATTATTATATGCTATCTTGCAGTAGACATACACAGCATTATCTGTAATTAAACTTACAAAGCACTTTGATAGTATAAAATTGTGTGTGAAGTAGAGAGAGAAAGAGAAAAATGCTATGAGTTTTTGGTTGTTCCGTTGGGGTTTTCGGATTTTTTTAGTGGTGTGGGTTTTTTTTTTTAACTTCTACCTATTCTATTTAATCTTGCTCTTCTACATTGAAGTTTTATGAAAAGCTCTAAGTCATAACAGTGCCATTCAGATTTGAGTGCAAAAAGAATGGACCAGATGGGTAAACAAGTTTTTCTTGAGATTTTAGAAGTTCCTTTTACAAATGCAAAGTCTTAGGAGCTTAAAAAAATAAAAAATGGTAAGAAGGCCATCTTCAGATCAGTTTAGTGAAAATGAATTTGATTTGTCCTGCTTACGTATCTTCCAAAACTGGAAGTTCATACAGATCTCCAATTGGAATATTTTTAGAATTTTATATCTTAATATTTTAGAATGTCTTTTTCTGTAACTTATTTGAGATGCTATAACTTGAAAGTCATGCTACATATAGCTTAGGTGTAATAATATACGTATATATGGTTTTAAGATTAATGATCCCCAGATTCTATTGGAATTGTGTGTCTGTTTACAGACCTGCTCTAGTTCGACTGGATTAGACTTGGGATCAGGTACAGTGTTTGTAAAGTAAATGGAACATCTTTTTAATCTCTGAAGATACAGATTCATTAGCTGTAAACAAAGCCACACATATCCTGTAGAAAGATGTAAATTTAGATTAATATCGTAGCACTTACAAAGTTAATTTGGTCTGTATAAGGCTAAAACTTTAAAAATCCTATTTACTGTATGTCCTTGTGTTTTCTTCATAATTCTGCAGAAAATGTAATATTTAATTACATAATTCTGACTGTCTTAATGGTTTTTCATTGGAGTCTGGGTTCAAATCACCTGTGCAATTAAAACTCATTCAGAAATTCAAATTTTGAAATTTAATTTACTCTGCAGAACCTCTTTTTTTGAGCAACTGTATATGAACTTAGTGTTACTGTATTCTTTGGTTTGAATCTTGACCCATATGATTGTAATTCAACATGGTTGTCTTGGGTAGATGTTAGTTGTATATACACAATTAATTACTATTTTTGACACTAGAAAAACAGAAATCCTACTGCAAGTGCGAAATTTTAAAGGCATTAGTATATAAATACAGCTGGCCATTCTGCTACCACAGGCGAAATGGTGCTTTTCCCCGATGTCTTTTCCTTATTAAGAGCATCAGTAGTAACCAGTAAAGCTGATGGATGGTAGCAGAATTGAAGAATAAACTAATCCAGTGCAAGTATGTTTTTCTCTTTGTTATTCTGACATTCAGTTGTTAGGAAAATGCTTTTTGGCAAGTTAGCTCTTAGAGGTGGAACCTTAATTGTTGTCTCTTTCCCCCAAAATAAATCCGTGGAGAGGTGCAAATGTCAGACTTTGTGGAAAGTACCCAAAGGTGCTGCCTGGGCTGTTAAAACAGAGGGGGTCTGCACCAGGAGCTCTAGCCAGGGTGATTTTCTCACATTTCTGGATGGTGTCCTAATTGTGTTATGCTGATGAATGCTTGCAACGCCATTCTAGCCCCAGGCTAAGTTGGTAAGCTCTGTATATTTTTAGGTTGTGTCGTCCAAAAGTTTACAAAATGCCAACCGTTCACTTCAAGCAAGTGAAGCCGGCAGTCAGAGATTCCCGCTTCCCGTTCTGTAGTGCATCACTTCTAACAAAATAAAATAGGGATTTCCATACCTGGGAAGAAAGCAGCATAACTTCCTTTGTTTTAAGAATGGGTGAGTTAGCTGGGCAAAGTGCTCAAGAATGCAGTCATACATGTTTGAATGTTTTGCGTTATTTTGATTCCCATCCCCTTGGGTCCTGCTATTGAATGCCATTGCTTTTGCCAGAAAAAGGTACTGTGCTCATGGTTTTTGAAATGCATACATTGTGTATCTCACAAAATTAGTTAGAAAGTCTGATTTTTTGTGTGAAGATGCAGAAAAGAAATGTTAGTGTAGGACTGAGTGCTGAAACGTAATCAGCAAATCTGTATTAGTGTTTAAAGTGAGCTAATATCACAGATTTAAAAAAGCTAAAGTAACAAATACGTATAGGCAGTTACTCTGACTTGAAGTGGTAGCAGGAAGTTTGTTCTCAAAGTAGAATGTTTAAGTACTCTCATTAAATATAATAACACAAAATTGTAAAAATTGCCCGTTTTTAGGTAGTGATCTCTACACATATTTGTTGATTTGTTTAGTTAATACCAAGTTACTCGATGCATTGAATTCTCTGTTACAGGTCTGTTACCACAGCTATTAGGAGTAGCACCAGAGAAGGCCATAAAACTTACTGTAAGTCTGCAAATGCATTATTTTCACATTTCTCCAGGTTGTAAAGTCTATCTAATTACAATTAGCACATTAAGGATTTTTATCCTTAATGTGTCAGCAACATGGTAGAGTGTATTCCATCGTGTTTGCTTGATGCAAACTTAATTACAAAAGCATAAAGCAACTGTTTATATCTCACTTGTGAACATTACAAGTGGCATTCAGGTCACATGCAGGTGTGTATATATATATGTATGTACATTTTAAGAGTTTTACTGAAAACGTAATTTTGGACTCACTCTAAAATATAACAAGCTTATTCAACTTGTTCAGCTCATCTGCTTGTTTGTAAGTAGCACAGACTTTTGGTTTCACTTCTTAGCAAAAATGAGTAATTATTTATTGGACTTGTAGGGCTTTTGTTTTTGTATCTCCACGTGGTTCCTATATGTTTAATTCTAGCACAGCAGGAGATAATATGAGCATGTAGCGAGGTGTTGGTAAGAAAAGAACTGGTCTGCATGCATTTTTTTTCCTGAATGTTTTACTTCTGTAATTTTGTTACTTCTTGAATGATTTTAAAGCACTGAAGAATTTCTCATTATAACCCAATTGTACTGTATTTTTTATTCACCAATAAGTTAGTATTCACCAGAGCTAGTAGTATGCATTTTAAAAAAAGAAAGGTACTTAATGCTGTTAATTGAATTGCTATTGTGTTAAAACTTATTGTTGAACATTCTGATATTAATTTCAAATTATGTTTAAATTTGTAAATGTAGTGAGCATTTCTAAAATCTTAAATGATTTTATCATTAGTTTTCACATAATGGTTTCAGTATTTAATTAGTGATTGTTATTTTTTTCAATAATAAATATTTGAATTACGCTGCAAACCTTTGTTAGAAAGAAAAAACATAGCTTTACAATATTGCATATAAAATCTGAGATTTGTTTTATATCTGTTAGTTTGGTGGCTTCATGGATGTATTTGCATTTTCAGTTACACAGAATTTGCAGCTGATGAATGTTTTCTCCAACCTTTTACTTTATTGGCGTTCATAAACATTTGTTTTTTAAGGTTAATGATTTCGTGAGAGATAAGTTTATGGCTAAAGATGGCTCCGTCCCACTGGCTGCAGAAATTCTTGCTGGTGGCTGTGTAAGTACCTTTAATTTCCTTCATATGAGATAGGTGGAAGTGCAGTCTGTAAGAGTAACTGTGGACTAAGGCTGCTGTTTAACCACAGATCCGGTTCGAGACCAGACTCTACTAGAGCATCTCAGTTCTTTCCCAGATAGGCCAGCTGTTCTTGATGAAAGGGTAAATGTTTCTGTGCATCGTGCCTTTTAACTGCGCTGTATAATTCTCACAGCAGAGAGTTTGTTTCCGTAATAAAGAATGTGTCTTTATTCATGTTGGCTGTAGCTTGTGGCCTAAAGAGGATTCACGCTAACCTTTCCAGAAGTTAATAATTAGTTACTACTTTGTGGCACCCACTCTGCCACATCACTTCTTTGCTGATGTGTTATTGCGCCCACTAATTTTCACTTTTTGCAGTGATACTGGCGTTTTGAAATGGCAAAAACTACTCATGCTTCTTTGAGTTCATAGCAGACGTAGGCTGTGTAATGTTAACTCAGTACATAATGCATTCCTGAACGTAGGCTGTATTTAAAACCCACTAAGTTTTTAAGAGTGTTTTGCTTGCACAAAGTAGTATCTTAATGAACAACTGGCATATTACTGGGTAAATGATAATACTTCGCGGTTTGGTCTATTTCTGTCTGTTCATATTACAGCTTACTTTATCTGGTGTATTGATTTTGTTCAAGCAAATGTAAATACTTTAGGTAAAATGAATAGTTGTTCAAAGACCAGTGCACTTTACAGATAAAGAACACTGTTTATTTAAACTGGCTTTGATCACTGGGGCAGAGCAACGTTGGTATATTTTCAATCTATCTTTGTTTCTGCTGTCATAAGACAGATGAGGTCACATTTTCAAGCAGCTTCTACCTGTGTCGAAAACTACAGTGAGCAGCAACTTCAAACTGAATGCTTGTGCCTTAACCTCAGCGGTGCGGGGATTTGTGCTGTAGGTGCTTGCAGGGAGTGTGCTGCGGTTACCTGAGCGTCAGGGTGCAGGGGCTCGGCTGCGGGGCAGGCTGAGGAGCCCTGGCTTTCTGTAATTCCCAGGAGATGGGGCAGGATTTGGCTGCTGCCTCACTGCTCCTTCTGTTTGATCACTGACCTGTGGTAGACTGCCAGGTAGGATCCCCTTGTTCTGTAACTTTAGGAGCATTCAGGGGAGAAAAGAAAGAAGGGGAGGGAGAGAAGAATGTGAGTCTCTAAAGCCCTAAATAAAAAGCATGCTGTAAATGAAGGAAAAAATGCAATAAAGTGCTTGCAGAGTAAAAAGTATTTGCCCCCTACACTAATAAAACGTCTTATGAACATAGCAGCCATAGAGAATTCAGCAAAATTTTCATTTAAAATGTCATTTGATCTAGAGTTTTTATTTTTACAGACTGCTGTGAATTTTTTAATGCAGTACAAAAAGCACTCTTTACAGAGACCTGTCATTCATGAGAAGGCTGCAGCAAGCTTTTTGCTGGTAGTTCATTGTAAACTAAGGATCTGCTTTAAGAGATAGGTGCTTTGAGACGTATTTTAAACGTGCTGTAAATGTTGGCTTGTCCTATTTGGTATCTGAAATATATATTAACAATGAAATGCTGCATAAAGTTGTAGCAGTAGACGTGCGGTGGCAGAATGCCCTGAGTTTTCTTTTAACTGGAGTGCTCCACTTAAGGGCATAGTCTAGTGCCAGGTAGATAGGTTACAACTTGTCTTTTCTGCAGGTGGTCTTTGGGTTTTTTATGTAATTTTATACCCAATTCAAACTAGCAACAGACACTCTCATTACAAGTGGAGCCCAGTTTTTTGGGGTGAATTCTTCTCTCCTGGTGTAAATATATACATAGAATACGAGATGCCAAAGACAGGCTTTTTCCTATAGATTTCAGCATTGTATTGGCCTAACTTTTGGACCCCATTTAAGCCAGCATGAAACCTGCGATTTCAGTGTGGAAGCAGTAAGGATGCTGTTGAATGCTTTTGAAAATTTTCAATCCTGGATTTTTATCTCATTTCACAATGTAGCAATCGCTTATGTGGGAGGCAAGAAGTCAGGAATGCATGATGTATTAGAGTATAAAAAGGGGCAGCGAGCTAAGATGAATTTTATAGAAGACACCTGCCCTATCACTTTTCTGCTCTTCACGTCAAATTCTCAGCTGTGATTGTGTTACAACACAGATGTCAAATTTTCCTTCTTCTGTGCTTCTGTCCTTGGAGTGCATTCATTGCTAATGCAAGGGCTGTGTGCTGGGATGCGTGCTTGATTTTAATGTTTTAAATACCAGCCCTGGGAGTACAACAGTATAGCATTAATATCTACGAAAGGGAGGACCGAGCAGATACTTGGATGGTTTGGGTTGTTCAGTAACACAAAGGGCTTTGAAGGGGTCAGTATCACCTGAGTAGCTCCACTCCGCTGTTTGCCCAACCATTGCCAGGCGTTGACTTTTAAGTCCCCAAGGAGTTCACTTTGCATCATAATTACTGAGAATTAGTACACATGGCTGACTTTTGCACTTGTAACTAAAGCTGATTGTTTCATTGAACAAGTCTTTTTCTGTTTTGTAAACTGTTTTCTCTCCTGAAAAAAAAAAATAAAGAAGAAATTAAGAAAATAGAAAGATCTTTTACTTCATGACCTCGCGGCACTTAGTTCAGTTAACAGCCTGTTTCATAGCTTCTTATTATGTGAAGATGAAAGTGATAGGTTAGTTGAGATTTTTTTTTTTTGAGACCCCCAAGAATATAATTAAAACCTTTATATTTTTATACAGAATCTTAAGGAGGGTTGTTAGGTAAATCGCTAACTCAGAATTTCCATCTCCTTTGTTTGCAAGAAATTTTCCTAGTGACTATGGTATTTGTGACCCGTAAAATACATGTAACTTCCAGATTTGCACAATGCCTGACACCCACCATGAACTCTGGTCTCTGCTGTGCATGGAGGACTCTCATCACTCATGCGAATACTCTATAGCCCTTATCATTATTAGGCTGGTAAAAAGCTTCAGTTCCAAGACGTAGTGTAATGATACTCTAGAGCTAGGATCTGCTGAGCGTCTAAACCACAAAGCTGACTTAACCTCCTTGAATGAAAAAGTGCACGAATATGCTAGGTTTGATTTCTGCTAATGCTGTAAGTTACCTTCAGGGATTCTTTGATAAAAGAGTAATCTTGGGTAAGCTGTAAATACAACTTCAAATCTGTTTTTTACAGTGGCAATAATCTTGAAATTTCTGTAATCTTTTTCTCATGGTCTTTCAGTTTATATTTGAAATAAAAAATAATCACTGGTCATACCGAGCTTAGCTGCTTGCTTCTTTTAAACTTAATTCACTTAAAAGCTTCTGTTAAAAGTGACCTGATTTTTTTGTTGCAGCACTGGTCATTATTCTTATTTTTTGAATTATATTAACCAGTTGAAAACTCTGTTTGTGAAAGTGGCATAAATATTATTTTGAGAGTTTTGAGGTGTTGCCTTTAATACTAAGCTTTTAGGTGAGAAGGTCATTTTGCTTAGTTACTTAAATAAAGCAGTTCCACGTTTAATTGAAAAATTTACATTGTGTGCCTGGAAGTAACCGTGGAAGAGATGCAAAGGTGGAAAATAAAGAGTGAACATAAAACACATACAAATTATTAAGAAAAACAAAAGTATTATAGCATGACTAAAAAGAAATATCTCTATGATACATGTTGCCTTGTCTGCATATAGTAATACAATTATATAGGTAAATCACAGGCTTAATTTTCAGCAAGAAAGGAGAAAAATATTTTGCTTTATTAACCTTTCCTTCTACTCTCCCTTGTCTTTCCGAGCACACACAGTCTTTTCCTTCCCAGCTGCTCAGTGTGTGCTCGCTATTAGCCAGCTTAAATCATGTAGCTCAGTACAATTACAGACCCTGTATAGATCTGCTTTTATTTAAGTTGTCAAGACAATTTTAGGCATATTTCTAGAGACTTTATAGTAATCGTAATAAAGTTAAAACATGTTGGACCTGCTTGGACAACCTCAACTCTGCTATGGAACATAAAAATTAGATACAGTTAAGATGGAGTTCATCTAGAAAGTGCAAAATCCTGTCCCAAATTAATTTTTATAAAGAAATATGATGTGAAATTCCAGGTGAATTGTGCCAAATAACCGATCCAGTGCAAATAGTTTTATTAAGCTACTAACAACATTTATTTTATGTTTTAGAGAGTAATAAAGATAAGTCCACATCTGAGCTGCATTTTCCTGTGGCATTGCAGTGGAGGTAGAGGGTGTATGGACTGCAATTCCCACACTTCTTAGGTCTCTTACTGGCAAAAAATGCAGCCGTTTCTAAGTTGTAAGCTAAAGGAGACTAAAAGTGTCATTCTTGCTTTCATTATTCAGAAACCTAAATCTGATAAAATTCTCTTCTATTTGGCAAAGAAGGCTGAGCTATTGGTAAAATGAAACTGAGCCCTGTATACCGGGGGGGG
>Ga0065711_1001758_pt1 | contig 39687 bp, 27 predicted proteins | sample Hoacrofraction12_FD_59098 | JGI IMG/M metagenome (GOLD analysis project Ga0065711, IMG submission 59098) | Hoatzin crop microbial communities from Cojedes, Venezuela - Epithelial fraction 12 v2 (version 2) | ecosystem: Host-associated > Birds > Digestive system > Esophagus > Crop | place... | reverse complement strand
GGGTCTTGAATATCTCCAGAGAAGGAGACTCCACAACCTCCCTGGGCAGCCTGTTCCAGTGCTCCGTCACCCTCAGAGGGAAGAAGTTCTTCCTCATGTTCAGACGGAACTTCCTGTGCCTCAGTTTGTGACTGCTCTTCCTCACTACTTGTGAAACGTAGCAAGGGACAGGACCCAGGAGTCCATATCCCACCGGGACCAGTGGAAAGACCAGAAGGCTTTGAAGCTGGTCCATCTCTAAGTCCCCTGCCATAAGTTAGCCACACACTCTGTTTCCATGCTTGAGTAAGCATATAGTTCCCAGCCGCTCAGAAGCACAGTAGTTTTTTCGCATTTGTCTTTAGGTTTGTTTTCTGCTTGGCAGCTGAACGGGCAATTTGCAGCTCCCCATGAAGAGCAAGCCCAGTGGGCATATGGCATTTAGTGTGTGAGCTCTGAATGAAAGTTACATTTCCTTTTTTCCCCTCTGTAGTTTGAACCTCCAGCAAACTTCCCCCTGCAGCTCTGGAAAATATAAACAATCCCTTTGCTGTTAGAAAGCAGCATGATCAGGCTTTGATTTGTGATTTTCTAGGGAAGAACCATATCATCCTTCAGTGAGAAGATGTGCATGATGGAGTCGCAGAAGCAGGTCAGTCTCAAACAGCATCTAATTAGGCAGATTTCTGTTGTTTAGCCAAGAAGATCTATCCATCACTGAACATTAGATGCTGCACCATCCAGTTACAACAGCTCCTAGCTCCTTAAAAATGCAGAAATAGGATATCTCCTTTGCTTATTGGCTGGTGCTTTGACCCATGAAGTAACAATCACTTCCAAGGTATCAGTAAGAAAATTAATCCAGTAGCTGTGGAAGAGCTACTTCAGTGGTTCCCCAGATTTGGGATCTGTGTTTAAAGCATTTCCTAACAGAAGAAAAGCAATAAAATTGTTTGATTCTTTCCCCAGGCAGATTTTCATTCTCTCCCACCCTCTTTAAGGTCAGATTGACTTTTTCTTGAGGAGTTTTGAAGATAACCAGGCATAAACTGTATTTGATGGAACAAAGAGTCTCTTCAAACAACACTGTTCTGGTGCCCAGTTCCTTGATCCCTGTACACAGTCCTGGTTGGAGGTGCCAACAGCAGTAACTTCAGCAGCATAAGGAGACAATTACCTGCCTACAAACGCCAAGCCCAGGCTTTTCCTCAGGCCATGCTGCAGCCAAACCTTGCTGGTGCCTTCCGTTCATTGGGAAATGGCCAGGAGTGTAGCAGACCCATGTTACACCATTCCCGTCATGTCCCTGTGTCAGGACCCCACATCGCACCATTCACACCATGTCCCAATGTCAAGAACATTACTTAGAGCTTCCTAGACGTGACCTGTGTTTTTATCCAGCAGGACTGGTGAAGGTGATGTGCTCTTGGTCTATCCTATCATCCTCAATTTCTAGTAAGCTGATTCAGAGAGAGTTGGATGCCTAAATACCAGTGTCTAGTACTATGTTCATCTGTTCTCACAGGTAACTGAGCCATCTGCATGGTCCTCCTGGTAAAAAAATAGTTTCTGTTTTGATGTATTCTTTCTTTCAAACATTTTTGCTAAGTGGCTTCAGCTTTCAAGCCTCATGCACCTTTTTGGAGCTTGGGATAGTTTACACTCAGATATCACAGCAGTTGAAGTAAGGATGATCCCTTATGGCCTACATGTCCATTCTGCATCTGACCAAGGTCTCACACAATGCAACAACTTTGTTAAAAACCAGAGACCACAGTATGTTGTGGGAAATACAGTCTGAACAGAGCAGGGGAGTTTAACACACAGAAACTATTCTTTGTCTGATACACAACAACTCCTTTCCAAATCAAATACTTTTTTTCCAACCCAAAAGCTTTCTTATATTCTTTTTTGGTGAAAAGTCTGATTTTTCTGTGGAAGAGTTTTATGCTTGTCTGTTTTCATAAAAATGAAAGTTTGCTTTTCCAATCAGCTCTGCTTAGAGGGTTCAGTGGGGCTGACTGGACAGAGCCTCTGCAATTAGTCTTCTTACCTAAAACTATCAACATCAGCCCAATAACCTGTTTGAGAATTACCTGAACTGAGTGCATAAAGGGATTTTTTTTTTTTAAACAAAGCGCTATGTATTACTAAGTTTTTACAAGGTTATGAAGATGTTTTTACTGAGGAACATTTGCAAGTTTCAGATGGCTGGCAGATGTGTTAAAGAACATATGATTCAAATAGAAAACCTTTCTTTTTATTGCTGAAACACTAATAAGAGTTCACTTTAATATGCCTTAATGTGTTACTCCTTAATTGACAGCAGATGTTTCCTGAACAGCATTTTTTAAAAGACGTGCCGCACTTCAAAACAAGAAGAAATAAAGCCTTACTGTACATACAAGAGCTTCCAAAATCAACGCCTCCCCTTGCCAATAATTGTTTATAAAAACAGCATTCCAGATTATTTGAAAATCAATATTAAGTCCCTTGGAATATGTCAGAGTAATTCTGATGTTATTTCAACAGAACCTTAACATAGCCAGTGTTCAGGGTCTCCTTTTGCTTTTCCTCCAGTCTCCAAAACGGGAAACATCATCTTGCCCTTGCTGCTTGATCAGAAGAGAACAGGAAAAAGCAGTCATCCCAATGGGAAGCCAAGGGTCCATCTACATGGCCAGACACAGAAAACTTCCTTCAGAACCAACTACACCTCTGAAATCTTACCTAAGGAGCATGAAAATTATTTTTCATGCTTCCATGTAAACTACTCCAAGATTTAGAACCTCCTCATCCCCTGTCTGCTGGCACGATCCCACCAAGACAAGAGTGGTTGGTCCTGTGACATGCTGATTGCACAAAGCTAGGCTACAAATGTCAAGGGATTGTCATCAATATGAACATGATTGCAAGAGTTTCTGTCACCACAGGCCAGACAAAAAGAACACTTTTCCTCATTATCTTGCTCTAATGCCAAATCAAAGCAGCTCCCTCCAGATGTCCTAAAGCGTGCAGGTCTGTCACAGGTATGGAGTTTTCACCTTCCTTAGCCGTATCCCAAGTACTGAAAATTTGCAAATCTGGTTATTACTGGTGATGGGTGTGATCGCAAAGGGCCAGAGAGGGCTCAAGTTACAGGAGAAAAGAGGAGAAAGAAAAATAATGCAGCCCCTTCTCCCTCTGAAATCTCTTGGCAGTTGGGACTCATTCTTTGCAACGCAGAACCCATCTCAGAAATTAAGTCCTGCCCAGTACTGCTGTCACTGGTGTCATTGCAAACCCTTCGGCACGTCCTGTGTGACACAGGACAGGTCACAGTCACTCTGGGCAACGACTCTGAAGAGCTTGCCTTCAAACCCTCCCAGGCATCAGCCAAAGACTGACATGCTCAGGTGCTAAAAGAGGAGTTAATCTGAAATCAATTTAATTTATTTCTGCTTTCCCTTCTTTGGAAAGGTTAATAACATTTTTATTTCCTTGGCCTGAACTTTTAGAATATTTCCACTGTGTGTTGTTCCAGGAGAGGTCTAGTGTTGAAAAACGCACACCATTTTGCTCAGATCAAATTCAGATGAGCCTGGTGCTGGGCAGAGGGGGTCATGCCTCTGGGAGCCCTGAGCTCCAGGCAGGTCCCAGACTGGGGGTAAAGGTGGCTCTGCTTTAGGAGCAAGGCCACGCGTTTGGATCCACTAAACACTTTTTGCAGACCTAATGCCCGAAAAGACATTAAATAGAAAAATAATCAGCAGCACGAGGCAAACCAGAAAAATAAGAAAAAATAAGGAATTTTATTACTTTCAGTAAAGGCAAGAGATGAACATAATCAAATCATTGATGCGTAAAGAGCAGAGGAAGACCATTCCTTGTAAGCACAGAATCGGCCTTACCTACCTCAGGAGACCTGCTGATGTCCTGGGAAAATGAGACTTGCAGAATTAATCGCCCTTCTCCCCAAACCCACCCAGAAGCAGCCCTGAAACTCCCCGTCCCTCCACCACCGTGTGCGCTGGGCCCCGAAGGCGGCTGTTTGATGTCTGTGTAATTGTACCACACTGGGTTCCCCAGAGCATGCTGTGAGCTACGATTTGTGGTAACAAATGACAGAATCTTTAAATACAGCCAAGCTGTGGTCAGTGTTTATTTATTTTTATTATGTAAACAACCCATTGCTTTGGGTTATTACAGTTTAGCTTTAAAAGCACTTGATCATTTAAAATGACTTGATGTTATCAGACCTTTTTTTTTAAAACCTTGTTAAAATACTAAGCAATTGACAGTGCTTTTTGTTATCCTGCTTATAAAATACAAATCATTAGGGCAATAAATATTATTCATTTAGAACTGATGCAAACCAAATGTTTTCTTCCTTAAAATACCCATAAAAGTGAAGTTTTATCTTCCATCTGGTAATGCCTCTCATGCCAAAATGTTCTGAGTGGAATTGCATTAATAAGAAGACATCAAGAGAAATATGTTACTTGTATCCTTTAATATGCCTTTGTAAACTGAGATACACGTTGGCCTTCTATCAATAAGCATCTCTACCTGTGGGTTTTGAGAAGGATTAATAGAGAAGAACTATTATAGGATGAAAGGACAGAGCATGCTGGGAGAAAAATGAAAATCAAACATCCACCAGTGCACACACTTCCTTCCAGGATAATATTTAGATTTTATTTTATTTTCTTAATTTAAATATATATATAAAAAAAAAACATTTAAGCTGGTTTTAGATAGCGCACATCTGCACCGCAATAAGGCCATTTTCAAAAGTACAGCTCTCAGTGGGATATTTATTTAATTCGTATTGGTTTTGGACCTCAGCCTATAATGAGAAAGATACAGGCACATGCTAGAGACGGTGGCTGCGACTTAGACTTTTTTGAACATTAAAGTAGAAAAAGCCTTTTCATGTAGGAAGCGTTTAGTGAAAATTCAACAACTTTTGCTTCAGACTCTGTGCTTCAGAGCACTAATAAAGACAAGAGTGAACTGAGACGGACACTGAATTCATGACTGAGCTGCCTGGAAATGCCAGCCAGTTCTGGCAGGCATTGCCCAGTCTTTCTCTCTTCAGACACTTTTCACCTTTCTGTTCAAATTCGATTTCAAATCCAATTTGCAATCCTCTCACGTTATTCACATATGTACAGAGATGGTTTATCTGTGGATGCGACTGACTCCATACCTCTGTTTCCATGTTGGTCAACGATGTGTTGAAGGTGTTACCTCCCCAAACTGAGCTGGAACTACTGGTGCTACCACCAGTGTTTGTGCCGAGCTGCCCCTGCAGCCTCCCGAACTACAGCCACAGCATCACAGCTTTCCTGTTGCACTGATTGTTTTGCACCAGATTCGTCAGGTTTGAGTGAGTTTTAGCACATGGCAGAAGGCAGAATGCTTTCCCCAGGAGGCTGGGCTGTCAGCAGGGTCCGTGGGCAGCCTCTGGGGCAGCTGAAGGTTTCTCCGTCAGTCCTGCTGCTGCGCGGATCAAAACTAGAAGTGAAATGGGGAAATGCTCCTCGGTCAGAGACTGTACATCTTCTCCTTACTGCACTATTGTGAATCTTACCCATTTTGCTGCACCTTAGGGCCCAATTCAATGACTAAAATTGATTTTTCGGTACTTCAGTGGCCATGTGTGGGAACCAGAGATATTATTTTTTTATTGAATACAACCCTTAGAGCACTAGCTCACATGCTCTCTTCAATACACTATAATAAAGTAATACCAACATTTCCCAGCTCTCCATAACTTCATTACTCTGTGTCTCTTTGGGACACTATCATCTCTTACCTAGACTCTTTCATGGATGGTGGGTTTCACTTCTGATGCCGTCTGACGGCCTCTCCCTACTCTCTCTGTGTGTGCATGTGTGTGTACGAGCTGACACACACGTGTGTACGCTTTCTTACTTATGCTCAGCGTTATCTGTCAGTCTGCAGATAAAATAGCACATCCATGTGCCAGTCAGAAAAATGCACTTGACTTTCGAGGAATTGTTTTCATTAAAGCGGGATCAGGACCTGCCTGCAGACCCAGAAGTGTGAATGGAAACAATTTCCCAGCACAGGAATCTCAGCTGACGTGCAGCTGCTGAGCTCTGCATTCCTTTCGGTTATGTTTTCCCTGAAACCATAAACAGTCCCTAAAGCCAACACAAAACTCACTCTGCAATGCTGCATGGAGATGACACTCCATTTGCCAGCACCAGCCAAGATAGCCACCAGCACCTCCTGCCCTTTACCAGCCTCGCTCGGCACGAAGCTGCAATGCGTCTCCCGCTTCCCTGGCTGACTTTGCACATGTTCCTCACGTGGGGCAGAGGGCTTCCCTGAAATATCTGTGAAATCCTGAGCATGACCATGATTTGAGCTGTTGGAGCGGAGCGCTCCTGCGCCGCATGCATGCAGCGATAATGAAGAGCAATCGTAGGAGCACACGTGCCACTGCCATGGTATCCTTAAATGTACTTTTCTCTTTCCTGCCACATCCTTGAGGACCACTGGGATTAACGTCCTGAAAAGATGCTGTAAATTTCTGTCTAAAATGAAAGTGTTAGGGGAAGCCATAGAAAGGCATAGCTGGAAAGATGTTAGAATTATTTAGCGCTTGGTTTTCCAACATGCTCAGCCCTTCCTTCCCTTCCTGGCACTATTGAAATCATTGCATATTTTTTGAAAATCAGCGCTGGGTTAATGACTAAGGGTTTTGCAAAGACGGAGCAGTTGAAGCAGGGATTACTGGGGCAAGAGGAAATCTCCTGCAGGTATTAGTCTTACAGGACGGCATGCCAAAGGTTACTATGGCGCTCGCGATGTGGAACGATGATGAAATACTATGGGAAAAGCAAGTCCCCCAGCTACAATGTATGCATTTGGTGGTCATGGCTATGCACCAGTTGTGATCAATGGGTGTAAAGTCAGGGTCAGGGCTGCAGCAGCCGGAGATGTTGGTGCTTTGCAATCTAGCCGGGCCCCAGCCAAGGGGCTGAGTTTCCACAATTCATTTATCATAAACCAGCAATTTGCAAATGTTAGCACTTTTCCCACACATCACAAGCCCTGATGGACTTTAATAAAAGAGAGAAAGAGAGAAAGATGGGGGGGAGAGGGGGAGTAGAAAGAGAGAGGAGAAAACCTACACAATTAACTAAAGTTCTTAGAATGGCTTTAATAGGGAAAACGCTATATTTTTGGAAGTAATTGCTGTACAGGTTTTCATTTGTTTTCTAGGTTCTGCTTTTTCACATTGTTTTCATATCAGTTAATTAGCCAGTTGTCTCTGCGGGTGGGGTTTTGCCCCTCTCTCTTTTACCCTTATGGCTGTACAGGAATGATTTTCCAGTTTGCTTGACTCAGATGGTCATTAAAATTTGAATATGTGCATTAATTTGGTTACTGTACTGATTTTAAGCTAAAGGCCTCTAAAGGGAAGGGGTAACAAAGAAGAATAAATTGTAAACAAAGCTTGAAAACATTGGAAAGTGAGAGCGTGCAAAGCCCAAGTTGTGCAGATGCTCACGGTTGTGCTCAGAGGAGTCACTGACAGGTATCACCAGCCAGGTTCAAAAGCCTCCAACCTCTGAGGAATAAGTCCTGCTCTGGGTCTGACGTGCTTTCAGTCTATAAGCAGGTAGATGCAGCTGAAAGAATGAAAGCTATGGATAGAAGAAGGAACAGGAGTTGACACTTTTCACTAATATCAATGATAACATGACTTTAACATGATTTTCCAGGCATCTTTTCTCTCTAGGCTCGTATTCTTCTTCCCAGAGTGGGCAATAAAAGAGGTTTTGATGACAGGGATAAAATGTTCAGAGCTGTGATTATCAGATTTTCTCCTAGTGTTTTAGGAGGCAGTTGTTCCTCTCATTGAGAGAAGAAATCAGAGGGTTTAGACCACTTTGGGTTGTTTATCCTACCTCATGCAGCTTTGCCAGCTCATCTACCTGTCTGCATCCCTATCCCACTGTAGAATGCTAGTTACCAGATCAGCATGAACCTGTTCTGCAGTTCTCAGAGATTTCTCTTCTGGTGCTTTTCTGTCGTCTCGGCAATTCTCACAATACTTCAGCAGCTTTCTCTTCTCTTCCACCATGTGCTCCAAAGACTACATCTATTGCTGATAGGAACAGCTACCATTTTCTAACTCGTAGGTTCAATGCCAGTGTCATCTATCAGAAACAAGGGAAGGGGCTGGGGGGGGAAAGCCCTTAAAAAAGTCAGATCCATCTATTCAGCTAGTAAGAAATTTCTGCTTCTAAAATCCCTGAAGAGCCACCTTGGGCTGGTGGTAACATCATAGCCAAGATTTGTCTTCAGGGCTATGATGTCCTAAACCCTGTAAACTTTTATGTCAGTATGGCCCGTCACTTGCTGTTTGCATTATTGACCCAACTACTCAGAAGGGTCCAGGTTTAACCCTCTTACTGTTACACAGGTACTGGGCAGCATGAAGCTGACCTTTTGCAAGAAACTGGGCCCTGGGATGTATAATTTTCCACTGCATCGAGATAAAATGGATTCTTGAAGAGAAATTCAGTTTATATTCCTGTGTGAATAAACAAGAAAGAGCAAAATCAAAGTCCCTGTGAAAAGCTTTGCAACAATTCTATCTTCTCCAGTGTCAACTGCTTTTTGTGAGAGTTGTGAAGATGAAGAGTGGGAGGTGCCTACAGCAAAAGGATCTAAGGGCTAGTATTAACTAGATAAATACATCAGAAATAGTCCGTAGTTGAAGTGATATAACATGGTGCATGTTTGTTAGGATGTTTTAGGCAGAGCTAATCCTGCTTTGGAACAGACATCAAGTCAAGCAGCCTCCTGAAGACCAGATGCTGTTCCTTTTTCCTGTGGTTCAAACCATTTATTTCTAAACTACTGTAAGTATTCACAGCATCCAACACAGGCATGTAACTGTCTACATTTCATCTATACTCCCTTGCTGATCTCAAGTCTACTGATTCCTGCTTTGAATCACCCTCTGGAAGGGCTCTGAACAATAGACAATGGCACTCAGGGAGGACTGATGACCAGACTAGGGCAGCACTCCCACAAAAGGACCATGCCTTGCAGCAGCCATTATTATTACATGAAGTAATGGACTGCACTTTTTGGCCTTGGGCAGGCTGCTTGGTGGCCTGGCACAGCAGAAGTGGAAACCTGCCAGGCTTGCACACCTCTTGATCCCCAGCAGAAAAAGACTTGTTGTGAAGCCTAACCATTTTGTCAACTTTTTCTCCTGCAATTTGGTCCTAGTATTATGAATGTCAGAAAATGTCTCTTCAGGGCCCAAAATATCACACAGTTTTCTTAAAACTTCTTCCCACAAAATACAATTGTGGGTTTTATTCTCTCATTTCCAAGCCTGCAGCACGTGCATTTCCCACCTCGCCTCTGCAGTTGGAAAGACTCAGAGCAAATCCTTCTTGCAAAAATGCTATCCCTACGCTGTTTCTTGATTCCAAAATTCATAGTTAGAAAACAACCCAAAACATGGAGACAGCAGATGAAACCTCAAAAACTGGCAACACTGATGCTTGCTTGGAAATTCTTGAAGCTGCATCTCACAACCAAATCCGTCTCTTCCTGACAGTGCTCCTCACATGATGCCATCAGCACTGCGCTGAAGCATCTTCCCCACCTCCTTTCCAGCTCAGGCAATGGCCCGAGGTGGTACTGGATGTGAAATGAACCCCTATCGCGTAGTAGCTGAGCAATGCATATCTCTTAGTGCATTTTGTTTCCTTTAACACATTTCTTTTTTTTTTTCATGACCTGCTGCCAAAATCTCTTTGCTAATGTTTCTGCCACCATCGATGCCATGCAAGAAAAGTGTCTTTGTTAACACATTTAGGCCCTGCTTTTAATTTCTACAGTATTCCCTTTAATAACAATGTCTAATTAAAACATCTGTTAAAAAGTCTGTAACATTAACTTTACAGGGAGAATTTAATAGAATTATATTTGAATTGCAGCCATTTAACGGGTTTCCTAATTAGGCTGTTGAGTTTTTATTTTTTTAACAAAAACATTACACAAATTAAAATCAGGCCCAGTTTTTATTATTATTATTACAACACAAAGTGTAGTCAAAAAAAAGCAGGCAGTATGTGATGGTGTGTGAAGGGTGAAAAAACCCCAACGTAGCAGCCGGTGACTGAAACTCTAAAATGCATAAAATGAAAAAAATAAGAGAGGATATTTGAAAGGGGCTGGGGGGACAACCAAGAGAGAAGAGGGAAGAAATTTCTCTGACCTGGCCTTTAGTTTGGATGCTTTTTGTCAAAATGAATCCCTGACAGTATCCCCCCGTTTATCTGCCCCAGGCCCCTGCCACCTTTCTCCTCTCTACAGACCTCACTTGGTCGGATCTTGTCTCCATCTGGGAGGAAAGAGGAAGAAGCCTTGGGAAGAAGCCTTGAAAAAAAAATTGATTTCTGCCAGATTTGTGTTTTCCCACATTTCGGAAGCTTGGACAGGTTTGTTAGTAGACTGAGGTACTCTGCAGATCTTTTAAAAATGCTTTGCTTTTTATGTAGAACTTTTCACCCATTAACTGATTTGCATAACGTACAGAAATATGTAACCTTCAGCACCTTCAGTAGAAGTGGCATTCCTGGGCTTTCAAAGGCAGGATTTTTCAAATATCTTTTAATATAAGGAACTATGGATTGAAATTTTAGCTGGAGAGGAACTAGATCTTCACATCTGTAGGAAAAACTCCACTGTGCATTTTTTTCCTGTTCTAAACCAAAACAGAAACTAACAGAAAAAAAATGAGATCTCTCACATGAAGAAAATTTATACTGATTATTTTTAAATCACATGTTGCAGCTCTTAATTTATTCAGACTAGAATGAGGAATGTCTCAACTGAAACTATATGCTTTTTAGAGAAGAGCAGTGATTTTCCAGTGAGACGGGGTCATTCTTGTATTCAGAATGTGATGCAATAAAATACTACAGTTTCACTCTTCAACATAAATACTTCATAGGGCTCTCAACAGATGCTAAAGTCAGTGCCTGTACAAACATCTTGGGTGAAATCCTGGCCTCTGAGTTGTCAGTGATAAAACTCTTATTGACTCCATTAAGGCCAAGACTTCATCTTTTGTCTTTGAGTTGAACTTGAAGTTGTAGCAACCACTGGGAAGGGGAAACCCACTTCAAAGGAAGGCTCTGACAGCTGGACACATATCTCCCACTGATCTAAACTATAGCAATTTCTTTTTGTTTTCCAGGCTAACCTGGAAATCCCATTGAGAGCAAGTTCATCAAAATAGTGCTTTTGTTCTTCTAATTTCCAGCAAATACAATGAAGAACGCAACTCCCCTTGAGGAATTTTCATTATGGCACAGGCCAGCCCCAGACAGAAAGAGCAAGTTTAGTAGGAAAAAAATAAAAACAAAACATTCACAACAGAGATTAAGAAATGCGTTAGCATTCTTCAGAGACCCAGGACACTGGCGACACCTTTGATCTCTTCTTTGCTCTGCCATACTGCCTTGCTTTTGTGGGTTTTGGACCCATAATTTAAGTTACAGGCTCTTCAGTGCTTGTGGCCAGTGGAGACCGTGTGAAAGGGATATATCTGGACTCTTCCAGCCCAAATATCTATTCTTTGGGGGCTATGAGGGCTTGTCTTCATAACCATATGATCTGTCTCAGGCCTATATGTCTTCAACCCACCTTTCTGCACGTTCTTTCTTTGCAAGGGAAGAAGCTGAACCAACCCTAAATGTAAATACCAGAGCCAGAGTTCAGGCAATGGACTCTATTTCCTGCAATGACACAAAGCAGCCACCTAGCTCTTATAATCCCTTACAAAGCTCCTTGAAGGGAAACCTCCAAAAATGCCTTTCTTCACAGAGGGGCATTTGTAGGGTGATTCATAGAGTGCTTCCCTGCAAACACTTGTGGTCAGCAGGACTCTGCAAATGCCCCATCCAAGAATGAGCTCCATGGAGATTTGCAGGACAAAGTTGTACACAAGTACATGGTCAATGTGTTTTCCGTATACTTAAAACCTCAAGGAATAAAGTTGTTTCGGAACAAATCCATAAGAATCTGCTTGGGTGTTGGTGGGGAGAGGACATTTTGGTCATTTCAAATGGCATTACACATTTGTGGAGTGGAAATTACAGTTCAGTGTGTGGGCATACTTGATTGGACAATCTTTCAGTTGATGGGTTCTTCTGTTCAATTACTATTAAAATTCATCAAATGGAACAGAGTGGTTTTAATGCCCGTAATTGTTGTACAAAATGCTCTGTAATTGGTCTTACAAATGAAGCTGAAGAGCAAGATCAAACTCCATTGAAAATGAATTTGTCTTTCCACTGAAGAGTTCAAGAGTCACTTCTAAAATCCATTTCACAGGAAAGTGTTTAGCCAATTCCAATTCTGGTTCGTTTCGTGTGGCAGATTTAATTTGCTTATTTTGGCCTCTGATATGCAAATGAAACCACCATCTCTTGAACCTGGCTCCGTGTCTCCCCTCGCTCGTAAATCCAAAGCGAGGGCGGCGCTGCGGGCAGTCAGCAGTGGGCAAACTTCAAAGCCACCTCAGGTGCATTTTGGGGGATTTGGGAAGCCTGGCACTAGGGCGACGTGAGGGGAGGAGCCTGCAGGTCCGTGCTATGCTGCCTCCGGTAGAGGAGCCAGTTTCAGCAAGTCTTGCCAACCTGTGCCTGGTGTTTTTTTGTGGGTGGGAGGGAGTTATTTTTAACCTGGGCAGATGAAAGGAGAGGCAATTTGAGAGACAGGGGAACAAGAAGCAGGTGAGAATTTCTTATGCTACTTTTGCCACCAAAAGTAGCATAACCTGGAACTACAATGTTACCCAAGAAAGAGGGAAAGAAAGCAGGACATGTAGGGCATTGGTCTCACTTGGTACTCCACAGAGAATTTGTTGAACCATTCACTCAGAGGTATCTTAAACTTTCACCTAGAAGCTTCCCGGAATGGCAAGTGTTTTCCCCAAATGTGGAAAACACAGATGCCAGTCTGGCAGACTGTCACTCAGCTCTTCAGTGTCACCGACCCTTCTCCCTCTATCCCCCCTTCTCTGATCTGTCAGGTATGGTCAGGGGACATCATGAGTCTCACATGGTACTGGTGTGATGAGGATACGAAGCAACCAAAGCACTTGGGTGTGCATGGGACTCTTCAAAACCTGCCTGCCCTCATATCTAGTGCTTGGTATGTGTTTGTGCCTCCTAGAAATGGCAGCATCAAAGATTCCTCAGGTATAATGGATTTAACAACCGGACCTAGCATGTCAGGAGCTGATATTTAACACTATTTTCCATCTATTAAAGACTCCAGAAAAAATCCCTGCTCTTGCCCCTTTCCAAAGCCCTCTTTCCTCTTCCCCTACCTCTCACCCCAGCTGAAATCTTCCTGTTCTCTACCTTCAATTCTGGAAAAAGCAGCTTATTGCTCATGCTGCTTCTGTCAGGTCTTTTCTGCTTTTTCTACTCTCAAAGAATTAAAAAGAGGGCTCAGAGGGGATCAATTCTCTTTCTACAGTGAGTCGAGAGCTTTCTATGGCACCTTCTCGATGAAATGAAATTAATGAAATGAAGAAGAACAAATCAGAGCTTAAACAGAAAACAAAAAAAAGCTACATGCTGCTGTCTCAAACCAATTTAAAAGACACAAATCCCTCTCTGTGTTCCTGATTTGTTACCAGGGCTTGTTATTCACGCACGCACACACTGACTCTGTCATCATTAATCTCCTGAGGGTGTGCGTGAAAGTTCAGTGCAGCAGCTCCTGGGGAGCAGAGAGAAATTGTGAAAAAGCACCGTGCACGTGTGCAGTCCCCTACATGCCTACAAGCAGGTAGGCTACGGTCAAACAACTGATTCTAATTAAACTGCAAGTGTAAATAAAAAGACCAGAATTTCAGACTGCATCCAACAAAATTACGAAAAGGTCATGGACAAGATTGTGTTTTTTAAAACCTACCAGCTCTGTTTATTAAATGTGATTGCTTCATACACACTGAGAACTAATTGGATTGCAGGTTATTTTGTATTTAGGTGGGGGTGGGTGAAAGGAGGGAACAGAACAGGGGAGGGTGAAACTCACTCATAATAACATCAGTTTTGTCCTAAAACAGTCGGTTAGTCAGCATCCCGACCTTTTCATCCCCACACAAAACACCTTGATTTTTTCATTTGGATTTTAGTTGCACGTAAGCAATTCCAGTGTAGTCTCATTCTCTGGTGCTGTCTCTGGGATGTGTCTTTGTGTGTGCGTGTGCATGTACAGCCAGGAAATGTCTGTGAAGCTGCAGGAAAAGCCCTAACTGTAATTCAATCTAGGTACCTCACCTTCCTCCACATGTGTGTATTCTTGTCTACATAGGCTAAGGTGTTCAGGTCTATGTTTTAAGTCATCAAGTGAAACCATAGCAAAACGAAGCAGTTGCACTGCCAAGAACCAGCAGTTTAAAAGATTTCACTCTCACCTCATGTACCAAGATGTGGAATGCCATTTTCTCTATATCTAAGAAGGCACAGCAGAGATTTCTTTTTGAAGAGCACATCTGGGGAGGTTGCAAAGGTTTGGGTGGAGTGGCCAGAGCCGATGCCGAGTGGGTGCCTGAGACCCTTCTTTCCCCCCTTGGTGACCACAGGGGGGAAGGAGAAAAGAGGAGCAAAAATTCAGCGCAGCAGTGCGGGAAGGTATTTCTGCTTGTGCCTCACCTACCTTTAAGTCATCGGACGCGGCAGCAGAATAGAAAGTGGGGCCCTCAGGGCCATGGCTGCTTTTATCTTTGCCGAGCCCCCCCGCCGGTATTTTGTGTGGCTCAGCACTGGGTGTCAGATGGTTTGACAAGAGACACCCACACACCCTTATTGTCAAATAACATCCCCCTTTCATCTCCTCTTCCGATGGATGGCGTTCCCTGCGTCTGCTTTGTCTCTCGGCAGAGGGTTTCCTTGTCTGCCCTTCCCTCCCCTTCAGCTTCCCCAAGCTGGAAAAGACAAAAAAAACCCCAAAGCCTGAACAGCTGAGGGTGGGTGTAGAAAAGACCTGGCAGGAAAAATCAGAGTTAATCATTAGTAGGACTGACCAGTGCTTGGAGCCGAATGCACCCCATCCCCTCGCTGGCTGGGTGGCACTGAAAACTCTCCTTTTTTGAGATAAAACTGGCTAGAAAAGGCAGGTTTCCCCATCAGCCTGGCTCCTCACGCTGAGCTGGGCTGTGCTGCTCCAGGGATCTGCTGGAGAAGCTGCAACGGAGCCAGGTGCATGGAGGGACCCACTGGGACAGGGTCCTGCCCTGCTGCTCTGGCGTGGGGTTTCCCCTGTCCCCCCAGCTGCGCAAACCCTGCTAGCGACTTTTTACCTGCAAAAATGATGCAGGTAGAAAGTTGCTGGTGGCGAGTGCATGGGTCCCAGTCTCATTATGGGGAGAATATGTTTTAAATTGCACAGCTGAACGATAAGCAAATTGACGGCCAGGGCTGGCAAATATAACATAGGAAAAGCCTTGGAAAATGTTGAGTTTGCGCAACAAAATTTGCAGCCTAAAGCAGTGAACATTTTTTTCTTCTGTGCACCAAAAGATTTTGTTTAATTTCAGCCAGAAGTATTCCATATTTTGGTGAGGAAAACCACATCTCTGTGGCATGGGAGCCTTGTCATGAAAGGCATAGTTTAACTGAAATTCAATTTTCTGTTGAGACAGCCATCTCGATCCCAATTTTTAAGTTGTACTAGTCATTTCTTCTAGTTCATCAAATCTTGTGCCTCTCTGTATCCACAAATAGTTCATAATTCTATTTATTCGTTAATTAAAATTATCCCTGGTTCTCTCCAGCAATTAATTTTTGCTAAGAAAAATCTGAATATTTCTAGTCATCTCCCTGAATCAGCACTCAGAGAGCTGTTTTGGTCAGGCAGCATCACTTATTTTCCGTTTCTCATGCAACTAAACAGCAAGCTGAGAATTGCTTTAGCTGGAATTCAAAAGGATTTGCAGTTTAACATACGCAGACTCACAACTGAAATACTCGTAACACAAATGATAAGATGAATAGCTATCTTTGGATCAAAATACACCTTCAAAGTAAACTAAAATTACAGAACTGTTGAAGTCTATTTTAATGACACTAACAAGAAAAGGAGGCAGATTAAGGTCTTTATGGGGAGGTATGAGGAAAATGGGGATCGCTAGAAACAGTTTCTAAGATCGATTGACTTGACTCACATTCTCGGGCACAGAGAACAGAGAGAGGTAATGCCTGAAAAGAATAAATCAAATATCTTATGGCATTTTAGGTATTCTTTCCTTTCCTAGACACTGCTTTTAGTTTTCAGAAATATGAACAATTCCAGGCAAGCAGAGAATAGCCTGTTCGTTCCTCCACCCTGTGATGAATAGTTGCATGTTAGCCTGTTCATTTAATGACAGCTATATATAGTGTGTATAATAAATCAGACTCCAGGACACAAATGCTTTGTGTTTACCTTTGAAATATCGTTTTTTTCCTGAGAACTGTGATTGTTGTGAAAGTCTGATGTATCCACCTACATGTACAGGGATCCAAACAACTGATTAGCTGAAGGTTTTGGTTCCGTAAGGTCCCTGATCCTCTCAGAACTGCCTGATGCCCCGAGACCCCAGTGCCTTGCAGGATCAAAGCCTGCACAGGATAGAGAAAAAGAACTCAGCCCACTGCATGCAGCAAAGAGGGAAGTTCAGTCTGAGCTTTGCATGAAAAGTCTCATTTTAATCAGAGATCTCAGTCAATTAGTTTGATTATTGCATTATAAACACTTATCAACTTTTATAATATGCGCCTTTGAAATATGACGTCTGAAATTGTCAGCCCCCAAAATAACATATTTTTAACCTGAAGTACACTATGACTTCTCCATACAATAATTAACCAATTAGTTTTTATACATATATATTGCTATACTTACATATGGTACTACTTTTGGCTGGATGATAATGTCTGACATTTATCAAATATCTGAAATGTTTTGCTTTTAAGAAACAACAGAGATTCCCTTTCAGTTTAAATATTAGCAGTTTTATCCAGGCTGGAAGATGCAAGTTTCAAGTCATTCTCTACTGTCCTAAGTTGAACTTGCCACTGGCGAGGTAGTTGGTATAGAACTACTAAGATGATATGACGTCCCACCTGCAGGATGAGAAATTCACGGGCTGGATTCCTGGTCTGTTTCAGCCCACAAAATGTTGTTCTCCAGGGAAGAAAAAGGGCAATTTCTGTCGTCTTCTTTATTTTGGGAAAACTTTTCATGCAAAGAGATGTAGTATACAGAGAATTGTCAAAAGACATACAGATTATGTGTATTTTTATAGCCGTGAAGTCTCTCCAATGGTTTTGTCTCCATTTCATTGTTTGGCATAGATCACTTATTGTGCATATGTTTTCAGATGGAAATGCTGAATTCGACTATGGCAAAATGGATAATGCAGCCCTAATGCTAGCATGAGCTAATAAGAAAACAGCAATGAATCTACTGTTGCAGATTGAAGTACATGCATTTCATATTATTACTCAAGGCTTGTCTCTCCGATTAGATGATTGCATAACCTTAATATTATAAATCTTGCATGATGTGAATTGTTCAGCTGTAACCATAATCAGTTTTTACTAAGGTGGCATTTCTGTCGTCTTGTTAAACACAAACATTATATATGCGCTCGTCATAATTTTCTAACAGTTGCTTTTAGCAGGAGACGGCTTTGTCAGTCAGGAGATGCAGTTTAGCACAGATAGGCAGTGCAAGTGCTTAAGATGCTCATAATGTCAGTGTTTCCTTCAGAAAATATCACTTTGTAGATACTTTAATTTTCTGAGTGTAAATTTCTCTTCAGAAGAAGTGGAAAAACTTGCAAGCTTTTAGACAGAACTCTCTAAAAGCCACTTTTCAGATCTTCCAAGAACCAAGTTGATTTAATCAAATGAAAATGGCCGTATACTCCGCAGAAACTGCAGCACACCGTGGGCCTTCCCAAGTCCCACTGCTTGGCTCTGCACTCCCGCTTATTTCAAACCAATTTTCCACAGAGGAAATGTGGCCGAGCTCTCCATGTGTAAATTACTAAAGGCAAGGCTTTATGGGGAACGCACACTGCCGCCAGCATTTAAGGGTTTAAGACCCACCGTATAAACCTCAGCAGGGTTCTCTTCTCCCATCAATTCACCGGGGATTTACGCAGTTAAAGCTCACAACCGGGTGATAAATTTCAAGGCACATCATGGGAAGAAGGGGCCAGACTGGTGTTAAAACGCTGTGCCACTGTCTTTTCTGCAGGCCTCGGGGATTGCATAGTCCAACTTGCCTCCCTGACAAATTTATTGGCTTTGTCAGATGTTCTGTAGAAAAACAAAAAAAAAGCCAAAACCCTGCCTTGTTCAGGTAATGGACACTTTCCTGTTTTTTTGCTGTAGATCTTGTGTTGAGATAGTCCTTAACAGAGAGGAACATGGTGAAGAGATAAGGGTAATTCTAGCGCTTCCACGTGCTGTCACATGTAGGAAGCCCAGAGACTGCATAATCAGAGAAACGGGAGCATAAAGCAAGAGCTATCTCACCTCTGGCTCTACAATAAATCTAATCAAGGGAGATTTCTGATTTGTTTTAATGGCAGCAGAATTGGCCCTACACTCAATAATTCTATACTCACAATTTCATCTCAGGTCTAATATAAAAACTAAGTTCGAATAATTTTTATCAGTCTGTGGACATGATTTTCTGGTAAAAGCTGTAAACTAATCAATTGCAGTGGTCAGTTCTTTGGCGAATAAGAGTCTTGTGGGTTGAGCATCCCTGCAACAGCTCCCAGCATGCCTCTTGATGTGGAAAGCACAATGTTTTCGGAGGTGGGCATCCTCTGGTGAGAGGTAAAGGTAAGGGGCAAATACCGGAAGTACAAGATTTGATTGCTCAGTGCTACTGCAGATCAGACCTGAGATGGGAAGAAGTCATCCCCAGTGGTCCCCGACCACTTGCAGCCCAACACGAGGCAGTGCCAATAAAATTTCACATATACCCAGTGCTGACCAGCAGTTTCCAAACCTCTTGTGCAAATCAGTTATTTGCCTGGCAGCTGCCTGCTCTCTGCACAGTAAGGCTTGCAGAGCCTTGTTGAAGAGTTATTAGGAGTGGCTTTCTCTTATGGTCCAGAAAGACCTGCAGCAACCTGCTGCTCCCAAATTCTCTAAAGCACTGGGCAAGCCCAGGCTCAGACCTTGAGGTCCACACCCAGGTCTTAATGGGCATCAAGGAGTTTTATTGCGGAGGACTCCATGAGGGTAAGAGAGGGATGGCTTCGGTGGCAACTCATCCTACAGGAAACCCCGATCCGTGATTATCCACAATGCTCTGCTAGCTTCTTTACTACACTGAAACTCTGACTGGCACTGGAGAGGATTCCTCATGTGGTTGGGAGGGAAAAATAGTTTTTAATATCAGTATTTTAAAAAAAGAATGTATGGCCCCTATAAACTGCTAAACTTCACTTTATTGATCATAAATCTGTGTTTTGCTCAATGCAAAAGTTTTTCATCTTCCACGGAAAAATGCTGAAACAGCTACAAATGTCAAAAACACAAAGTTTTCTCTCCTGGACAATTTATATGGAAGTTATTGGATTTTTTTTGTTTAAAAGCACTCTTACCACACTGCACTCGCCCACTGGGTTAGGAGAAATTGCCTTTCATTGCCAAGCTTTGTTTCTGCGCTTCTCTGATGGGAACAGACCTCAAAAAATAAAGCAAGGGTGTTAGCCTCTTCTGCAAAGCTTCTATGGATGGAAGGGCTGAACTGGATGAGAAATCCAAGCAACGGGAATAAGACCTCAATAAAATCAGAGAGGGAGACACTCCTTTGCAAAGCCACTGGTAAAGTAGGGCACAGGCAGCAAAAGCGCTACAGAGCTGAGCACGGGGCTCACGGCAGAGAGACACCTTGCATTGAGATTTATCCCAACGCCCATCTCCAAATATGACTGCTGCTGTCAGTGCAGAACGGCCAAGCCAGGTCTCATGGAGACATTTCTGGCAGTTAATGTGGCTCCAGGGTGCATCCTCCTGCTCTGTGACCATGGGCATGATCCCATGTGTCCCAGCCTCGCCATCTGCAAGTGGGGTGATGCACCCTGGGACCAAGAGATTAACAGCCCTGTCTTGGTATTAATTATCTGCAAAAGCTGCCAAGGTGCAGAGCAGGGCAAAGAAATCTTGATTTATTAACAGCAAAGCAGAAAACTGGAAGGAAAAAGTGGAGAATTCCAGACAAGCCAAGGATGGTATCAAGACAGGGAGATTTACCCTGTTGTAGCATGCATTTAAATGGGTCATTTTAGCTAAGGCAGCTGTGTGTTAGCACATTGAATATATTCAGTCTCCTGAGACTTTTATTTTTAATATCAAAGCCAATTCAGGGAAAGGAATAATGGAAGCAAGGATGTTTTTTTCTTTGCATCCAACTGTCCAAATTACAAGAACTGTGCTTTTCCCTCGTAACCTGGAAGCCTCCTTTTTCTGTTTCTTCTCCATCATCTGGTACAACAGGTCTCTGAGCTCCCCTACTCTGGTCAGCATCTCCGTAGAGATAATGGACTGGATGATCACCTGGATGCAATGTTTCTCTTTGGTCATAAATCACAACAGAAATACAGTAAACAAAAGCCATGAAATATGAACCCACATAAATAAAGGAAAGGAAGGACTGTGAATTATCTGGGGAAATCTGTGCAAAGAAAGGGAGGAGGAGAAACTTGCACTGTCAGAGGAACGAGGACAAATACACATCCTGATTTTAAAGTTAAACTGTTACTATAATTATTTAAGATTGGCCTTCTCCTGTGTCTCACAGGATGAGGCTTTGTTCTCCTTTCCGCTAATCTCATGCACTTTCTGTTCCTCTTGGGCTTTGCTTTTATTTCTGTGCTTTTCCCACTTCTAGTAATTCTGTCTACAAATACCCTTGTTATTTCATCATCCCTCCCAGCACACACAATCCCTAGCTCTTGGATGGTTTCTTCTTCCTTTGCCTCAGTTCTCCTAAATTCACACACTTCTCGGCACCAACCTGAGAACTCTCAGCAGCTCCTACAGTGAAAAACACAGGTCAGTCAAGTCAGGGGCTTTACCTCTCATCCACGTTCAAAAGTTGGGGTCCAAGCACATCTGCATGTTTAATTAAACTTCAAATGTTAAATCATCCTTCACAACTGCCCAGCCCTCACCAATATGATCAACTCTGCAGTTTTGGAGACGTGATGAAGGGCACAAAATTTAGCAGATTGTCCTATTAGGAAGAAAAGTAAAAAAGAGAGGAAAAAAAGATGTTGAGATGTTGAAAATTAAAAAAAAAAAGAAATAGTCCTGAAATCATGGATGGGAATCCCTAACGTTAAAACTTAGCTTAATCTTGTAGACGTAATTTTGCCTTTATGTTTCTTGAAATGGGAGCTTAGCGGAGGAATCTGTCACTGCTTTGTTTTACACCAATAACTGGAGCAAATCTATATGTCCACCCCATTATACAAAGAGCTCTGTTTTCCTCAGCATCATTGCAGACATACCAGGTAATCTAAAATACCCCGGGATTTATAATTTGAGCACAGTTATTTTATATACGTCAAAACCAGTGGCTGACCTTGCTGTCCTGAGGCTGCTTCCAAGAGACAACTAAACTGCTAAACATTTCTTCACCAAAATGCTGGCTGTCACAGTTAATTCCCTAGCTCCTGGGATTCAATACTTTGTGTTTCACAGAGCTGAAAGACCCTATTTAAAAAATATTAGTCGTATTGAAACACGTATGATATAATTTATAAAAACATATTTTATTTTTACTGACCCAATTGGATTTTATTTTCTCCTTATGGACACACTTACATATTCATATAGACACTAACATTTAGGACTTGACAAACTCCCACTTTTAGTGGTTTGTTGAATATTCAGTTCAGTTTCTGCTTAATGAACTAAGATATCTACAAGGATTTTTAACATGGGTGTAATTTTATTTTCTAAAATAACATGTCTATCTGTTTGGTGATGTGTGCATATTAGAAGACAGGATTAAATAAGCAGAATGTGGGGCTTTGATTTGAACCCCTTTTAAGCAGTACAGGTAGAATTGTGTTTCTTTTGGATCAGCTGCTTTGCTTCAGCTTTGCAGTGCAGTTAATAAATGCTGCAGACTGCTTTTTCAGAGCTTATAAACTTAGCAGAAATAAAAGGAACTAAGGATTCTGACAACTGAGTGAAGCTTATAAATGCCACTGAAAACCTTTGGGGCCCTGGCTCCTGGGGAGTGTATCAGAGCCCTTGCAGGGTTTATAAATTCTGTTTATTTACTGGCAGGTTTCTCTCCTGACCATAAAAACCATAGGACAAAAAGCATTGCTAGATGGGGAACACAAAGCCCAGCTTTCATTTAGCGCCAACTTCTTCTTACACAAGCCCGTGTAGCTCGTCAGTAAAGTTGTCGTGTGTAGTGCCAAATGTCACATGGAGTCCATCACAGGGAAAGTATCTGCAGCTCCTGACTTGAAGTAGGACGGATCCTCTACAGAAGTTAGCTTCTGGCCCCTGTTCAGGCTCTATTTGCATGTCTCTTCACACTTGACAGTCTGGAGAACCATGCCAGTTAGCTGGGATGTGAGTCCTTTGGGGTCAATATTTTAGAAGCACCTAAGTCAGATGAGCTGCTTCTCAGCTGTGGACAAGCAGGAGCCCCCTGGGGGCTGTGTCGCTGCTCGTCTTGTGTCCCCCACTGCCTGGGCTGGCTCCCAGCCCTCCAGGGTGGGAATCAAAACTGCCGTTCGCTTCCTCTCTGTGAACCCATCTCCATCTCAGCTTCAAGGAATCTGGGCTCATGAATGGACCGATTTGTTCACAGGAACCCAACTTCAAAATTCACCAATTTCATGCCCCTGAGCGTTCTTGTAGGCAGGCATCCACAGGAAGGAGGAGGAGGAAGCACCGTGATCACATTGGGTTTCTTCTAAGCATCCCAGTCCCAGCTCCGTTGCACCCCACCAGCTGCCTGACAAGCCGCTTTAATGGATAGGCAGTGGCCTTCAGTGGAGGGGCTAAATTTAAAACGTTCCTATGCTTCTCTTGTCAAAGTTAAAAGCTTTTCATGTCTGTGTTAATGTTTCTTTTTTTTTCTTTTTCCTGTCTGCTGGCACCAATGACAAATACTACATCTTGCATTGAGTAACAGTATATTGAATGGCTGGCAGAGACAGAATACGGCACCTGTAATTTATCTCCGGGAGTTTGGGTTGGATGACACTGCTGGGAACAGACGGGGGCTCTGAGCTGTCACCTGATTACTAATTCTAGGATTTCTCCTCCGAGAGTGAGAAGGAGTGAGCTAGGATGAAGGGTACAAAAAGCAAATCAATAAACAGGTTAGTGTTTGCATCATTATTAACACTCGGGCTGTCAACACACCCATTGAAACTATCGCTCAGGGCAGCTTCAGATTTAATGGTCAGTGTAACAGATTTACTGTAAATGTTAGCTAAGGCAGAGCGGGAGGGGGGATCTCATTGACAAATAACAGAGATTTCTGTGGGATGCATGGAACCGTTTATGTGTGTGCATAAATAACGGCACGATCACCAGGCAGAGGCGGGTGGCTTTCCGCAGTATTTCTTCCCGTGGGGCTGCAGTGTATCCCTCCGGGCTCCCCTTCCCTCCCCAGAGTCCCTGCCCCCCTCCTCTCTCAGGCAGCAGCCACACATCAATTAAATCACCGAGGGAGCTTTGATCTTGGGAACCCATCACAAACACCTTAATAGCCTGAAGAAGTGAGAGAAGGGAAGGGCGATGCTGCCATCTTCACGCCAAATTAGCCCACCATGGGAGAAAGTTTTAAATGAAGTTGGGTTTTATTGTCTTTACGCAGCTGATGGGGTCCTGTCATTTTCCCTGCTCCATGGACAAGGTCATGTTTGCAGAGGTTTCTTAGGAAAACTCCTGGCATTGCCCCTTCCCTGGTGATCTGTCCTCACGCTTTCCACAAGTAACCCACAACCAAGCAGCTCCGAGCAATATAAATGAATGCGCGATCAAGTGTCTGCTTAAATTACTGATGAAATGATAAATCTGTTGCAGAGTAAATTGGCTGAAGACGAATCTTTCCAAGTCTTGTCGGTGCTGCCACTTTTTCAAAGGAAAACCCTCATAAAGAAATTAAACTGGTTAAAATGAAAGGCACCTAAATTCAAGCAGTTTTTGTAGTGGAGGCTTTCCCAGATTGCGCTGCCATCTCAAACCGATCCTTCTTCAGGAACACTGTGCTGCTTTGGCTTTTTTTGTTTTAAATGGTTCCTGCATGCACATTTATCGTAGCGCATCAATCTCCAGGTAACTGTTTTCACTCACTGCTGCTGCCAGGAAAAGAAGGGACCCGGAGGCTGAAGCCTCAAAGTGTCAGGATGTAGCAGTCACGTGTAGCTCTCCGACTCAGCGGCTACTCACCACCTCGGAGGTTTGAGGCTGATAGCAAAATATAAAATGCTGGAGCTGGCTGCTTTGATCTTCCCAAACTGCATCTTCATCTCCGGTCCTCCAGGCAGACACCTCAGGAACTGCCCTGCTCAGTGCAACCTCAGAAAGCATGTTTTTGTACAGCAGTTCAAATCTCCTGTGCTCCGGGATAAGAGTCCTTGCTGGGAGCGCCCACTCCAGTTGAACTCTGCCTTCAGAGCATGGACTCAGCATGGAATCAAAGATGCTTGAAAGCTCCTAGCCATGTCCTAAAAATAGCCCCGTAAAGCTATTTCAAATGCCTCTTGTAGAAAACTTCCATTCACAGCAGCTACTAAGAGACTAAGCAGAAACTCAGGGCAAAGTTTGAGACCATTTGAGAGCCGTATCTCTGCAGGGCACAGACCAGCCTGCAGAGCCCAAGGAAGGTGTGAAGCTGGTCTGCTCAGGAGGTATCTCAGGGGCAGGAGCAGCACAGATGGCTCTCCCCCAAGCTCCGGACTGTCCTAGCCTTCATCTAGTTGCGCACAGCATCTCAGGATGGTTTTTCTGCTTATCTGCCCACAGCGATGTTGATAGACTCTGTCACTAAAGCAACCGCTCTTTAAACACACAATATGTGGGGACAGGCTTCTCTTAGCCCTTAATTTCATTATAAACAAGCCCAAGATGAAGCCCTTGTAGCTCACATCAGATCTTCCTGAATGCCCTTTCTGCCAGGAAATGTTCTGCAACAGGGGCAGAGGGTTAACCCATTAGCACCAGCATCTCTGGGCTCTGGGACGGGCCAGGCATCACCTGCAAGTGTCTTCCACATTTTGTGGCTTGCATTATTTGCCAGGACCCTAAACCCTGGCCAGACCCAGCAGGAATGGACAGGAATCACAGGTTTGGTGGGACAAGAGGGATGCAGGCAAGGTAGTCTGCTGTTACAGTTTGTACATGAAAGTACTAAAACCCTCCAATGCCTGGCTCGGGCCCCACCAATATGTATTTCTGTTCACATTGCTCGATTTTGTGGTGTTACATTGTGGTTCAACGCCAGATCTCCTTAGCAGATCTGCTACCATAACTCTGCCCTCGCTGGTAAACCCACCATATGTGGGGATCTCAGATGGATGTCCCGAAAGTGGCTCAGAGATAACCTGGTTCTCCACTCAAACTCCACTGCCAATGCTGAGCTCCTCTCCAGAGAGCATGCCTGCTTTGTGCCATGAAGATGTCAGCTCAGTCTCCCAGGCTTCACTGGACTTGCAACATTAGAAGTTCGAAAAAACCAAATGCAGCAGCTGCAAAACCAGCTTTAAAGTGTTTAGGTTTGATTTTGATTTCTAAAGGGCTAGTGGCAAAGGAAAGCTCTGGCTCTGGAGCCTCTCTGTGGAGTCAAGCGCTAATGTCTCTAGAAGAGAGCAGCCCCGTGAATTCAGAGAGCCACTTGCTTCCTTTAATCTGCATACTCTTGACTAGAGGAAGAGCAAACCTCCCTTGCAAGCCTTAATTGGAGCAAGTGGCGTCTGACGATTTTTGTTTAAACTGTAAAAGAACGCTCCTCCCTGGTGGGAGACATTCAGCAATCAAAACGAGGAGGAAAAAAACCCAAGCCTTGCTGCACACAGCTTGGCTGGGCAGTGGATAACCCAGCGGAGAGCAGCCCTGGGAGCTGCTGAGATATTTGGACAAGGTGACCTCGCACCGAGCACATTAGCTGTATTACCGGCCTATAAACTGTCTCACTGCTTTACATATCCGTATGGCCCACATATTGAAGGAGAAGATTAGCTTGATTATCAATGGTGGAATGAGCCAAACAATTACTTTCATTATTGAATATCCAATTAATTATTCAGGAGGCAAATCAATTATTCATATCTCATTTAAACTGGGTGGGGGGAGAAGCGTTGCCACTTGGCAGAGCTCTTCACAGCCTCTCCGAATACAGCAACAATTCTGCTGCACCAGGGAGGAATTGTGTTGGGAGCAAAAGCCACCCCAGAATGATTTTCCCCAGGCCACATGGATACCCATCCATGCACATTTGATGGCCAAGGCCAATTCTAGAGAACTGTGACAGTTTGGGGTTCCCTGCAGCATCACCTCGGCCATGATTATTCTTACCTTTTTAATGTGATACAAAACCCCTTCCAGGTCAGCACCGATGGGAGTTCAGCAGCCCATGGGAGTGAAGCATGTGCCATGGGAGCACTGAGGCACTGAGGACATGGAGGTAGCTGGTTTTATGTGAGAGAAAGAAAAAAGCTCTCATGCAGATAGCAAGAAGGAAAGTCCTGGAGAAGAGCAGACACTTAACTGTTTTCCAAAGCCTGACAGCACCATAAATAGATTTTACCAGGAAAATATCTGTGCCTTGCTTCCCTCATTAAATAACAGAAATTAAAAAATCATAACATTTTGCCCACCCTCTGGTTGCATTCACTGTGCTTTCTTTGGTGGTAGGAATGGGTAATTACGCCTATGCCCAGCCCCACACAGTCTAGTCTGCGTTCAGATAACACCGTGCTGGTACCCCAGTACGACTGTGTACCCTTTGCCATGGTTTTGCGCTGTGCTCCCATCCAAAGCATCAAGAAGCAACAGATTGCTGGATTCCGAGCACCCAGTGGCTGCACTGCAGTGCAGAGGGTAAGCATGAGAAAAAGGGGAGAGAAAGACAAGGCAAGGAAAGAAATACAGCCACCAAGAGAGCAGATCCAGAAATATAACCAGGGTGCAAATGATATGGCAAGGCCAAGGTCTGAAAACCCTGCTTTTCCGTAAAACTACCCATGCAGGCGGTGACAGCTGGCTGCAACTGTTTGAAAAGCAGGGGAACAGCAGGAATCACAACTCGTGTGCGTGTTCAAGACAAATGGGTCCCTGGGACATTCAGTGTCTGGGAATGCTCCTTTCCTCCTTGCTCTCTCACACAGTCACTTGGCCTCACTGCGGCCAAGGATCAACCCTCGGGTAACCTCAGTTCTATGGTTTTTTATTTCTTTGCACAAGCAGAAGTAAGTGATACCATATTGGAAACAAATTGTCAATTACCTAACAATCAAGTCCTCCATTTGTTTGTTAGATTGGCTCTCAAATAGTCCAATTAATTATAACAGCACTAATTATTAAGATACACTGGTAGTCATCTCCTGTTTTAGAGGGAAGGAGAAAGTCTTTCCTTCTGCTTCTGCTGTCACAGTAGCAGCCTACCCAATAGAGCAATTTATCTCTGTCAAGCCAGTAAAATGATAATGCCAATTAAATCACACAAGTAATTGCTGTTGGGGTCCCCATGGATTTCTCCCAGCAGAGTCAGGTGGAATACGAATGCAGGCTGGCCGGGGAGGGCTGGATCCTGCAGCAGGGAGCACCACACCACCCTCCGCCTGCACTGGTCCCTGTCCCCCTTTGATCGTTATGGTGGGGACCCCAGGGCAAACCTCTTCAGCTCGTGCACAGGTTCTCCAGTAGCCCCAACAGTGTGTTTTCACAGCCAGACGTGGGCAAAGTTGCTCAGTCTCTAATAGCTTTGCCACGGGGGACCCATGGCATGAAGTTGTCCCTTTTTTGTTCTCTCCTTGTTCAACTGGTTTTGGTCTCATGGCTTTCATAGTCTCTAGCATCTCTCGCTCCTGGCCTGCTTGGACCCGGGCTGTGTCCCCCATCCCCTCAGACCAGAAATGCAGCTAGCATTCCAGGCGTCCCCACACACATATACTGTAAAATATATAGATATATGTACAACACACGCATACATGCAGCCTGGTCCAGAGAGGCTTGAAGAATCACATGCACAGATAATGGTTGTTTTGATTGCTATGGCTGCTGTGAAAGGGGGTCTGCGTGCCCCCACCTCCTGTCCTGTGCTTTATGCCTATTGCAATGAATCAATGCCTCTGCATCTGGGCAAACACCACCTAAAAAGAACGGTGAGATCTAACCCAATCTCGCTTCTCATTCAATTAAACCCCGTGAAAGCAGGCATGTAACCTGGTTAATATCACGTTTATTAGAGGGAAGGGGGACAGAAAATTAAGATATACTTCATGTTGTTGCTAATTAGAAAAATTGAGACTTTGCATCTGTGCAAGGCAGAGCAACATGTGGCATTAACAGATGTGAACTCATTACACAGCTGCATCGCAGGAAATTGTGGCACCACAGCAGCAAAATCTCAAAATCAGATTTCTCCCAATGCCTCAGCTCCCCATTACCTTCTCCTGTCTTCCTCTATAAAAGTTTGTTCTGGGGTTGTTGGGGATTTTTTCACTTGTTTATGTTAGGGAGCAGAGAGAAAGGGGGGCTGTTCTTTCTGTAAAGATACACTGAACCCCCCTGGAAACGTCAGGGCAGAAACAAGCCAGACTGCAGTGTGACAGCACAACCACTGGCTCCTGCTAAAACACAGGCAAAAGGTGCCACATGGCTGGAATAAAATTGATCTTGCCTATCCCCAGCTATAGTGCTTTTTGCAGGGGGACAAGGAGGGAGGATTGCAGGCAGCCTCTTCCCCACAGCTTTCCAGACACCACTTCTCTGCAAAGTGGAGGAAAGTGGGAATAATACCTTAAGTGAGGTGTCACCAGTAAAGCGCTTCAAATCCTGCCCTTCGTCCCCCTGGGAGCTGTCTAACATCACCANACCGCTTGTCATCAACAGCAGAGAGCAGACAGATAGCATGAAAATAGGTTGGGGTTTTATCATTTCCTCTGTATGTTCTGCTTAACTTTTTGCTTAATACAGTGGAGGCCAGTCCCCGGGGGCTGGTCTGGAGCCTCTGCGAAGAAAGCAGAGGTCAGACTTGGGATTCATCCCTTACAGAGTTACCAAGAGCTGATTTGCTCTCTGGCACAGTTGAAAACAGCCCAGCAAAGCAGCTGCACAAAAATACAACAACTTTGCTGAGGCTTGTTTCGTTTGTGCCGTATTCTGCTCTGGAGAGGCTCAGCTGTGTTTCTGTGCAGTCAGAAAAATCACGGTGTTACCCAGCACCATCACTGCAGCAGGCTAACAGGTTTGGGGAGGCACAGGCAGGGTGTCGGGGTAAGGGGGCTGTAACCCTCTTCCCGTGTAGCTGGGCATTGGATACAAATAAGGCATAGCCAGGAAAATGAGCCCCAAAGACTGATTCTCTTTCTCCAAAGCTTTTGCAGGGACCAAGTGGAAGTTCTGTTGCAGCAACACAACCTCTTTCCCCCCACCTCATTCCCAAAGAATTCTACTGACTGTAAATGTTACATCAAATGCCCATCTGACCACCAGCACCCTGTCTCTCCGAATCATTTGGGAGCAGGATGCAGTATAAGAGCTTTACTTCAGGCAGCATCTGGAAAAGGAGATCCAGCTTTTCTCCTGCTCAAAAGCTCACCAGCTTACGTATTTTGCTAAAATTAGTCTTCTATTTAATAGCTTTGCTGAAACAAACCTTTAACAAATACACTTGGTGCCCCAGTGCAATTTGCCTACTGCCTCCCTTACCGGGAAAAGCATTGAAAAAACCCCAAACCTTCATTTTTAGCAAAAAAAATCGGGTTGGTGAACTTGCTATGGGCTGTCTGGCAAAGGTCTTCTCTTCATTTGCACAAGCGAAGAGTTGTCTAATGTGGATTTTACATTAGCTGTTCTGAGCAGCCACTGGTAACAACTTTCCTCGCTTGCACCATTTTATGGAAAGCCCTTTATCCTTCCTTTGTCCCATGCAAACCTGCTGCATGCAGCACAGAAACCCAGCACCCCACACACACTGCTGAGGCCCTCAATCCTTTTGTGCAGGCTGTTTCATTTCATAGACTCAAGGGTCACTTTTATTGTGGTCTCCACTAAATGAAATCACAAAAGCAATTTAAAATCGCTTAAGCAAATCATGAAAGATGCAATATGAGGAAAGGGCTGTGAATAATGGTTAGCCTAAAGCATTGCAACAAAGGGAGTGACTGTGCTTCTGTCAGGTCCTTTCTCTTGGTCCGTATCCCTCATGCTGAATTCCTCATCTTCTGCCTCAGATTTTGGGCAGGAACTCATCAAAGGAGAATGACACCCTTATCAAATTTCTAACATTGCCTGCTATTCTTCATGGAGAATGATCTCCAGGGTGTAAGCAGAGCTGAAACTGACTATGGCATTTCAGATATGTAGTAGCCAGAAAATAATAACAGAAACACAGGATACCATTTTATCCTGGAAATTATTTTCTGTGAGGAAAGAAATGTCACTGTAAACAGTGAGATTCATCCTTATCTGACCATCTAACAGTCAGCAAAAACATCAGGCGTCCTCCAAGATTTGTCCTAGGGGTCAATGACCCAATAGAGCACAAAGTTAGAGGTGACTAAAACAGCTGTGAGACAAATTTTCAAGCAACTTTTCTTCCCATACCATCCCATCATCAGGAATACGCTCCATCAAATATTTTTGTTGCCTCATGAATGACTTCCTTGCCACTTTGAAAAGATCTGTTCATCTTTCATCAGCTTTTTAACTTGTATGGCATTTGCTCCCATCCTGCCATGTCCTACAAGCAGAGCAACCACACTCACTCAGATGTTCCCTGGCGTCCTGGATCCTGTCAGACCCACGTAGGGGTGAGAACCTCAGAGTTCCCATTAATGCAGTATTGGCACTGAGTAAGGGGCAACACCTCACTGTGACAGGTTCTTTATAAAACAAGATAGAAGATGGCTACACTCACTCAAGAGCCAAAGTGATGGTTGAGGTCTCCTCTAGACCAGCTGTCTCTGTGTTACCACTCATTTCTATCCACAGGTTTTCTCAGGCAGCTACAAGCCAGCAGCTTTCAAAGGCTTTAAGAAAGCAGCAGCCAATTGTGGTGCCTCAGTTTCTGGCTGGGAAGGCGGAAGAGAAGAAAAGGAAAGGGACTGATCTGGGAGTGTCAGTGTGATGCTCAGAAACCGCAGTCAGCATCACGAGCCGCTTTTGTGAAGCTTATACTTCTGCTCTGATGATGCTCAGCTTTATGCAGGAGAAAGACACACCCAAGTTTCCCTCCCATGGCCATCACTTCCTAGCTCCCAGGCCTGAGGTTTCCAGCTGGACCTATTGGACAATATTCAAAATTGGATTAAAGAGTTGCAGCAGACATTCATCTGTAATGTGATCCAAGCAGAATCTACCCATCTGAACCAGCGCAAATACTGCAGATGGTGGGCCAGATGTGCCCTTATTTTTAGCTGAGGATCACATCGGATCCTGATATCACCTTCTTAAGTTGACACACTCTGCCAATCTCAAAAAGGATCCTACGGAGCCACTGCCCACAAGCCTGAGGAGCCCCAGAAGCTGGAGAGGATTCGATGCTACTGAAAGGACAGGTGAATTTGCACGCCACTGTTCGTGAGATTTCCAATCCTGGTGCACCACCTGCTCACTAGTCCCTAAAGATCCCCAGTGTCTGAAAAGGTCAGCACACAGGCAGTAGAGAAGATGGCCCAGAAGAGAAGATCTTTCTATTTCTTCCCTCAAGAAGTGACTCAACAAATTCTTTCAGCTTACCACCCCCCGCCAAAGCCCTTCTAAGCTTATGAGTGATAATAACATTTCCCACATTTTCAATTAGCTCACATAATCTTGCTAAAAGCTATTAATAATCCACCTTTAGCTACGAGCACAGGTGCACCTGTGTGTGCAAGAAGACAAGGTATCTCTTGTGGAGTGAGAGTGTCAATGAAAAATGAACTGCCTGAAATTAACTTCAAGCGTCCAAGTGATTAAACCATTGTGCTGTGATTGTGTACGATACTCCCTTTCTTCAGCAATTAAGGCTGTATTGATCAGATACGGTGAGAAAAGGGACTGGCAGAATAATGCTCATTCCGGCTGCCATAATTAAGAGTGATCATCTATTGTTCTGGAGCACATGACATAGCCCAGCCCCATCAGGCTCTTTCCTCTCGCCTCTCTCTCCCCTCGCTGGCCCTCACTCCCCCATGGCAGCCGCACAAACACGTGGATTGAGCATCTTCTTGGACTAAAATCCAGAGCAGGAGCTGGCTGAAGTTGCTGTGTAGCAAGTCAAAATGAAATCCATGTCTTTCCCCAGCCACTCAGTCTCAAGACAAGCAGCTTCAGCTATTTACTAGCAAGAAAGGAAAAAATGGGAAAAGGAGGGGGGCATGAGAGGATACAGCCCATTGCATCTGAAGGAAAGTTTCAGGCCAGACCATGAGGCAACCAGTCTTCAGCAAGACTTTGGAGAAATGGCACCTCTGTGTTGGTGTGGGTCATTCCAGCAAGAACAAACACCTCTCAGAAGGGATCCTCCCGCTTCCAAAATGAATCCTGGGTTTTTTTAATCCGCCCCCCCCAAAAAAAAAAAAGTACTCAAGCCAATCTTCTGCCCTTATACACAACTTGAAACTGGCTCCTTATTTCTATCTTACCTAGCAAATTTGTTTCTTACAGCTTCTGCTGAACCCTTGCTAAGAGACAGCCCGACCAAACTCTTGCTCTGCCTTTCTTCACTTCATGGTGCATGGCTCCAGCCTGGGGAAATGGGCACAGAGTAACAGCATTTACAATTTCAGCTGACAGAATACATGTTCATGAGTTCTATGACAGCAGTCCTTGGGCATTTAAACTCATATGGTAAAGGATATTTCTTTGCTTAATTATTCTAGTTTCCAGTATATAATTTCTCAGTGCATTAATGGTACTTATTGTGAGCCTCAGAAAAACAATACACGTCAATCAAAGTGTGTTACTGTTGGCTTGGGGAGGGATTTGGGTCATTTTCTCATGAAAACTACAGAAATCAGCACCTGAAAACATACTTCCCCAGAAAGCCAGGGCATGTGGCACTGAGCCATGTCACTCTAGAAGTGATGCAGTGATTTATTATTTGCCCACAAGACCCTGTAAAATCTGATGCTGGCATCTAAAACAATGTGATAATCACTGATATTTTCCTTCGCCTCTGTGGATTGCTAACAAATTTGAAACAAAGAGAAATTATTTGCATACCTGGGTGGCATTTCATGTCACATCCACAAATCAAACCAATGCAGCCTAAATTTCAGCTTGGTGCTTTAACACCAAGAGTGTCTTTCTTCCCAGCTGTTGTGTGTAACCCATAAGTACAACAGCAGGAGTCTCATTGTCAGTATCTGTCCCACTCATCAAGCTAAAAGCATAGACTGGCAAGTCAGGATGGGACCCATGTGTCTGATCATGCAGTCCACATTCATGCAGTATCTTTCTTTCATAGAAATAAATCAAGGATGCAGTCCCACACTCTCATCCTAGGCAGCATCTATTCACTTTAAGTACACATCTCACTACTTTATTCACTGTTCTTGTTTTAGTAGGTGAGATGTGGCCTTGCCATTGTTTTTCCAGTTATCTCAGTCCTGGCCCTCATGAAGATCATTGTCCATCTCTGTGTCAACCGATGTCCTCTGCTGAACACAGGTCTCCTTTTGCCCTTTCAATGAAAAGCATTTGCATTTCTCTCTGCTTTACAAAACCCATGCCCTTGATATGTCCAAGTGCTGCTAATCTGAACCCTGGCACGGTGCAATTTCTTTTTGCACTGTCCTAGACCAATCCTGTTTCCCTGTGTACTTTGAATGGTATAAGCTGCTGCACGATGAGAGATGGAGATCTCTGCTTTGCTCCTTTTCTTCCTTTCTCACAAGCTCAGTGTAACCCAACAGCTCATGCCCAGGCAGAGTAAAGGGTTAAGCATGAAGATCTGGAAGAGACTGTGCTGTCCTGACACAGTGCTGCCCTTTTGCTTCTTCCTCATACATACACGCTGTTCACATAGCCTGCATTCCTCTCCAGTTAACACCATTAAGCTTTGACCTGAACCAGAGACAGAGCTAAATATGTGTGCACCTGTCCTCTTATAATGACCTGCTATTATCATTTTCCACCCCTCTTTTTTGATTGATGGATATTATATGCATAATGACCCTCAGGATTTTTTTCCTCTCTTTTTGTTAGGCTTTGCTAAAGCAACCTGCAAATTAATTTAATATCCTCTTTTGGTTGGGAGCTATGAAACGAGGGCTCGAGGCTGATGATGCGTAAACCATTTGTGGCATGTATTTAATCTCCGGACAATGGATAGAGATGTTAGTGCATGCTACACTAAGTTCTATTTACGCTGGCTATTAAGTGCAGTCAAGCTGAAGGCAATCGGAGCACATTACAGGGCCTAATGGGAGAGGATGCTACACAACAGTACATTAAAGACTGAAAATGAATTAAGAAGGAAGAATGGTAGAGAAAGCAGACAAGGAAAGGGTTCTGTATACAGATAACTCTTATTGACAGCACAAATATTCATGTACTTTGAGTTCCCAAATCCAATTTTGGTATTGGATACCACTCTAGAGGGAATGTTTTGAACTCCATTTTCATGCAGACACAAAATGACTTGCAGTCAGCCTGCCCCCTCCCACCTCCATCTCGGTAGCTTGCATAACCCAATGCTGGGAAATGCATCCCCGTTAGCTACCTTGCAAAGCTAAGTCGGATCACTCTTATCTAAATCAGGCCAAACATTCTTGGCCTGCTCCCTGAAATACATCTGGCCCCAGGAATTATGAATATACGTTGCTGCACTCCCAGTCCCATTCACTCTCCTTGGCACTTCTTGCTCTGGCTGTTGCATGACTGAGAAAACTCATGCCCTCTGGGAAAGATGGGAGAAAAATGCACAACGGGAGAAGCATCTGAGTTGTGAACACTGTATCTTTGCTTCTGACATTTTTTTCCATGGTATCTGAGTGGGAAGAATGTAGAGATGACAACATACTGGCCTGCTATCTTTTCATAACCAGGCTCCAGAACCCAAGAATGGCATTGCTTTACTCTCTCACTCACACACACACTCACAATTTTACAAGTTTGCTTTTCTGCAGAAAAAAATCCATTTGTGAAAAGACTGACTTAATACGACTTCCTGAGTAAGGTGGTTTCATTTTTATCAGTGAAAGAAGAGCCCAGTTTATAATTAAAAGCTTGTGCAGGAGAAAGAGAGAATCAGCAACCATCCTGCTGAAGTCACATGCTCACACCTACCAGCTCTGCTCAGTACTTCAGCAAGGCTCTTCCCAGATCGAGCTCTGACTATTATGCTTCCCAGGGGTAAGATTTACACCAGTAGCCCAGATTACAGACACATACCTAACCTGCTCTCTTAGTGAAGGGAAATAAACTGTGCCCTGAAAGCATCTACCCAGTGTATTTTTCACATGTATTGTAGGACAATATTACTTCAACTCAAGGCTTCCCTGCCTGTGTGCCTAGACCTCCACTGACTGTAAATGGACCCTACAGCTGCCAACATGTAGTTCTGTCACCAACACCTGGTCAGAATAATCCCACTCCTGGGTCCTGAAGACAAGACCGAGGTGTGTGTCCTTGCTTCCCATGTAACTCTTAAAGATCAGACTTGCCTCTTAAATGACAAGCTCCTTGCTATTGTTGGCAGGGGCTTCTCCACCAACTTCATCGTAACAGAGAACATCTTTCAAGAATCTGAAAAAGAAACCCTATTTATACCAAGCAAATGTACTAACAGTGGATGCAGACCTGCAAGGAACCAAGTGCTCTCAGAAATCCCAGAAAACCTGAACCTACACTTGGATAAGACAAGAAAGTTTTCGTTCCAGAGTCTGTTAATGAACAATTTTTCTTTCTTTAGGGAGCCCAAAGCCTTACCATCTCCTACTCCTCCCACTTCTTGAAGCACTGGTGTAGAGTGAGAGCATAAAGGAATTACTTTTCACCTAGCCAGTTTATTCTAAAAGCATGTCTCAAAATAAAAGGAGAGGATATTAGAATCATTTAGTAACCATCCTGCTTTGGCAGCAAGGGAGAGCTTTGGGTCTTTTAAAATGCTAGCATAGTAAAAAAAATCAATTCATTGCTAACATAAACAGAAATACACTGAAACCAATACCTGAGCATAAAATACTCACATAGCATTTTATACTGTGTACATAGTACGTAGGAATTTAAACTACTCTTTTCAAGCAAGACATTCACTAACCACTGAATTTGCCTGGCTTTAAGAGGCAAACTTGTAAGTAAGCTCCGCAAAAAAAGGAGCATATTGGTTTTCAGGCGAACCTCCCAAGTCCAAAACAAATTGCTTTCACACTGTGCCTGCATAGGGCTGGAGGGAAGAAGTAGGAAAAACAGTGTTTGTTCATGGAGGTCTTCTTTTCCTTGGCTTTTGCTTGTAGTGAAACACCTTCTCCTCTCAAGGACATTCTTGTTGATGTGTGGATAAGTGTCCTTTCTGTTTTCTGGAGCAAAACAANTTCTGGAATAAATACCTCACATTTTCTATGAAATGTCCCTTAATTATTTTTTTGATAATTATTTTCCTTGGGAAAACAGCCTTGCTTACGTTTACAGGAATTTTTGACCTTCTCACGTTTCTGCAGTAAGTTGCTTTGGTCACTGTCATTCCAGTTTACAGCCTACTGTGACACCCAGTCAGTCTGAATTAACTCCGGGGTGTTTGTATCAGGCAGACACTACACAGCTACCATGTGCACTACTGTCCATGATAATTTTAGCACTACCTCCTGCCCTATTCCTGTATCTGCAGCCCAGCACACTTGGTCGCTGTCTCACAACTCCAGTCTTTCAACAACGCCCCAAATTACACGGTGTGATGATACCCAAGTCACACAAACAAAATGTATTCATGTCAGGCCTTGGTGCATCTTCTCCCTTTTTGGGTGTTGAATATGATACTCAGATGCTGTGAGCTGCAGAACAGTTCAAAACCAAGCTGGCCCGAAGCCAGTTTGAGATCCTTCCTGTTTTTAAAAACATCTTGAGAGGAGGAAGAGTAAGGCAGAGCAGTGAGCAAGTGTTTCCTTCTTACTAGAACTATAGATCTAACCACAGCTTTCTTTTTCACATTCTTCTTGAGAGGTGTGCTGTCATCCCATCCTCACTAAAAGACTAATCTGGATCAGCACAAGAAAGAACAGACAGGGGAGGAAATGCTCTGAGAGCTCTCACAGACCTCATAACCTCTGTCCAAGAAGACTAAGGGTTGGATGGACATCATGCTGGAAAAAAATTACAGCCTTGGAGGAAAGGAGAGTGAAGGAGAGGTGAGTCAAGAAGTGAAGAAGTATTGCATTCCTTCAGCAAGAAACATTTGTAAAGACACAGAGGACCTCTTCTTCCATGGTTAACAGGAACAGATTCCCACCGTGACCAAAGAAGAAGCTGCTTCTACCTACCCGGCTTCTGCCTTGCTCACTGGTAAACCAGGAACATTGCTCTGAGGCCACATGTATAGACCTGTGAGTAACGCAAGGCAGGCGGTACTTTGCACTTTGCTTTCTCACTGAGTTTTATACAGCTTAACAAGTTCTCCGTAGTTCAGTGAGTACTTAAAAGGTTCAAAGTTTATTGTTGTTTATAAGAAGAATGTCTGTGGTTTATCAGCAATGCAATAAAACTGCTGAAAATAATAATCATAATCTGTGGATCTAACCCAACAGAAATGTCACAGTCCAGTTCAGCACCCTTCCCAGCCAAGATACAACAGTCACCTACAGATAATCAAACTCTGTGAAAGCCACGTACACAAATGAGAACCCATTGGGCAGTGCCATAACCCTCTGTTAGGAGTGATTCTGTGATTCTGTGAGTTAAAAACATCTCTTAGCAACATGGCAGCATGATGGACTTTGAAAATAGCCCTGTGAATACTTGCTTGCTGGGATCCAGTCTCATCTGGAAGCCCTCACCACCGTCACCATGGCAAATACACCTCTCTGCATGTGCTGCACATCCTCAGATGATGGTTAAACCACTCCTTGGTGCTGTCTCACATGTGGTTACACGAGGTAAGGGAGCAGAGTCTCCTAGACTCACTATTGACATTGCAACACCATCAATTTGAATTTACTGCTCTAGAAGTATAAACATGGTTTTGTATTAAAAAAATCTACATTTCTAAAACTGTCACTGTCTCTGATCCACTGACATGTTCCAGGGAATATGCCATTGCTCACACAAACATTGGAAAATCCCCTTTTCGTGCATGCAATCAGTGAAATGCAGCTGCAGGGTGTGTGGAGGAAGGGGCCAGGACAAGCAAACTCACAAAGGCAGTAAAACCTTCCATTAAAGACATCGCTGAAAATCAGAGAGAAGGATGGGAAGACAATACATTAAGCAAAGCACAAGGATGCACTGCTTTGTCCACATGTTTTGCTGCTGTTGCTGATGAGCAGAACTGGCAGGTTCTCCCAGGCCCAAACGATGCAAAGTGGAATAACCACAAAAATTATTGTACAGGATGAACTTAAGATAGTGAACAACTGAAGGTCTGCAATTCTTGACTTTGTTTTCCACATTACAGGCTCACATGCCTGTTGTCCAGGATTTATGCTTTGGGCTACTTGGCAAAGGGTGGAAAATCCACAACTCCCATAGAAGTTACAGAATAGTTCTCCTTTTAAAGATAATCCATCTTTTTAGTTTGTCTTGATGACTTTGTGATGTTTGTATGGATCATTGATACTGAGTATTCTCCTGATAACCTTGGAGAATCAGGTAAATAAAGGCACTGAGGGTAGGAAAAGCACATTGTCCTGACACAGGAGGTTGATATCAGGGCACAAGTAAGCACAAGGGAGAGCATTTATAGTAGGACTAGCAAGACAGTAGTAGAAAGATAAACGAAAGAGAAAAGAAAGAGAAAGAAAGAATAGTAGAAAGAGCCTGAGTTTTGTAGAGAAAAAACAGTGGTTCACCAAGATTGCTGGAGAAATAAGGCATGGTTCTACATCAGCTGGCTTATCAGGAGTAATAGTTATATATTTATTTAGCTGACTTAAAATAATTTTAAAAATCCATGCAAGGTCTTTTGATTCTTTGGCAGCACAAGCACAGACATTAAAATATTCCAATGAACAGGAAATTGTTCAGCTCTCCACAAAAAATCTCTTCCCCATCTCATTATCTACATTCTTTTGCCTTCTTCATCATTCTGCAAATTGAATTTTTGGGCACTCTCAAAACGGCCACAGCAGATAGTCTTGGAAAACCCATCTATCACGTACAAAGGCAGAGCAAGGTTCTGCAGCCCCACGCCACCCCTTCCTGCCATAGCTGATGCCCTGTGGCTCACGATAAGCCTTGCTGCAAAGTGGGTATTTTTACTTCTCCACATTCCCCAAGGACTGGGTAACTG
>Ga0065711_1028698_pt1 | contig 39688 bp, 23 predicted proteins | sample Hoacrofraction12_FD_59098 | JGI IMG/M metagenome (GOLD analysis project Ga0065711, IMG submission 59098) | Hoatzin crop microbial communities from Cojedes, Venezuela - Epithelial fraction 12 v2 (version 2) | ecosystem: Host-associated > Birds > Digestive system > Esophagus > Crop | place... | reverse complement strand
TGTTAAGCTGAATGGTCATGAAATGTAATGAAACTGAAGTATGGCATTTTCAGGTGTTCAGAGTCTTGACAGTACCTTGGATTTCATAGCATGACGTAATGCCGCGTCATTGAGGAGAACAGAAAGGCTGGCTCTTTAGTTTTTCATGCTTTATGTGTGATTTTTTCACTTCCCGCGCTTGGGGTCTAGCTCATAGTTGTCTCATTCCAAGAGAAAAGGGCCTGAAAAGCCTTGCTTTGAAACTTTCCCCCTTGCGTCGAGCTGAGAGCTCTCTCCTGGACAGGGACCAAGAGCGCTGTCTCCACAGCTTGCTTAGCACTTCGTTAAGAAAAAAATGACACCTGTTTTGTCAGCTTGGCAAGACAGAAAATCCTTTGTGGGTATCCAGACCAGGCTGATCTTTTCACTTTAGTGTAAACGCAGCATCTCATTTGATGCTACAGCAATATAAATTTAAGTTCCTGTTGGTAGAAGATTAATCACAACAATGAATGCTTATTACTACTAAAAATGATAACAAATATTTTAGAGAGCTCTTATATTTATGGAGTCCGTTACTCATTTATCCCAAAGATACACTTCATTTTGTTGGAAAGGGAATATCTTCTCTTTGTTAAATGCTGCAGTGGGAATGGCTCTAGAGAGCCAAGCTGGAGAACGCTGGCTTTACTTTTTGCTTTTGAGGAATCATTTCTTTGCCTCAGTTCTGCGTAATCAAACCGGAGTTGTTTGTTGACCATAAATTAGAGCATAAAGAAAGGGCAAAACTGCTGGCTGTTCAGCTGTGTTAGTGCTCCTTGTTAATGTGTGCTTTCAGTGTACTTCACACATGGGAACTAAGAGCCGAGAGTGACCCATGATAGTACAGGCACACACTACTGAAGGTGAAAAACCAAAACAAGAGGTTCAATACCAGCAGAAGCTGTACTGCAGAACCACAGTTGGAACTGTGCAAACTAAAACAGTGGGCAGCCTACCTTTCATTTCCTGTACGTTAGTTAATATATTAACTTGTATTAAAGGATTTTATGTGATCATTACTTTATATTTGGTTACTCTTTTGGGAGCTTAGTCCAATAAAGTGAAGAACTGCATTTTAATCCAAACAGATCATGAATATTTCTTTGACTCTTCCTCAGAAGCAAAGCTTTTTGTGTTAATTTTATTTTATTTTAATAGAAGATAATTTTATTTTGCTAGTGAATGGAATGCTTTTGAAATGAAACCTTTTGCTGACCTTTTTTTTAGTTTAGTCGTTATGTTGAAAATTTGTCAAACTTCACTAAAGTATCTTCATTGAAAGTAGAAGCGTTATAGCTCATATTTAGATTTTTTGTTTTATTTCATTTATTACCATGGAGGAGTTGAAATCCTCTCACGAAGTATGAAATTAGTCGCAGGAATTGATCATACTAAAAATTTTGGTTCCTGAAGTCAGAGCCTGAATTTTTTAGGTGCTCAGCAGAATCATCCCTCTTTGAACTACAAGCAGGAGGGGGACTTTAGGAGTTGAGATACTCTTAGGAAATTATAAAGCACTTCTGTTCTTTGATTTTATGTACTTTTTTCTGTCTGAAGATTGCTAAACTGAAGTTCTGTTTCTCGATGAATGTTCAGCAGATTAAACAGCTGGATGCGTGAGATCAGTTTTCCACTTTCAGATGCTTTACATCTAGTTTCACACTCGGTCCTCGTTGTGTGTAATGAATTTTCAACAAACTCATCTTGATTTTGTGACTCTGATCACTTGAACTGGTTGACTTTCATCTTCTAGCTATGCCAGAGTTGTCTAGGTGTTCTGAAAGAGTAAAGCAGTCCTGTAAAACATTAGTTTATCCTGAATCTTCAACTTCTCCAGCACTTCAAGTCAAACTTTCCTAAAGGCGTAGGAGCCTTGAAGTCATTCTCATCCCAGAATGTAGCTTTGATTTCTTTAGCTTTTTCCTGAGTTTGTCTGTCTTTTCTGAAAGACTGCCAGAACGTATTTATGCTTTACCTTGACTTGTGTTTAATTAAGATGGGTGTAATTTCTCCTGTAATTAGACATTTGCATTTTAAGTTCTCTCATCTCTTCCTGAGCCATTAAAACTGAAAGTAGAAAGGCTCTGCTGCCTAATGTTTCCAAGTTTCTCACTATTAAGTCATCATCAGAAATGTGAAAATGGAATTTATTTGATTAGTTTATCACTCTCTGCATACTGGATTGTAATACTGCTGCTGTTCTTTGTCCCTGGCAGAATCCAACATTGGTTTACTTTTGTTTATTTGCCTGTGTGCTGGGAATCTTCTTGTTGGTTGTCTTTTCTGTGTTACCAGATGACTAGGAGTTATGTACGTGCCCTTATGGTCAGAATTTTTGTTTAAGGAATCATACCAGTAACTGCAAAATAATAATTGGAGCAGAATTCATGGGACTACTTTAATGATGTATAAGATGTTTTACCAAACATGGCAGTGATTTTAAAAAAGAATGTGGAAGCAAAATTCGTGGAGTTAATATTTAAGTTTCCAAACAGTAGCTTATAATATTCAGGAGTTTCTACGCTAGCGTTGGTCAGCTTCCATTCAAGGGTTTCGTATACCAAAAGAGGCTACATATAACTCTTTAAAATTAATAATAGTTTTAACATATATTTATAGAGTTATGTTTTTGCAGGGTGTAGTGCAATTGGGTTTAAAAACAAAAAGCTTTTTAAAAGGGTTTACCTTAAACAATTTTTAAAACCTCCTAATTTACATGGATGAATTTTGAATATACGATGCTTTAATGTATGTAAGAATTAATGTGCTTTTCTACTTTCCTGTTAGTGAGTATCTTAGGTTAATTTACCATCCAGAAATACTGATTAACATGCTAGCAGTACACATACTGTATATTTTTTGCCTCTGTAACACTATGTAAAGTGTTTGTGTTTTACATGTTGTTCGTTTTCTTCTTGACAAGAAACCAAAGTAGTGTGTTGAATACAAAGAACACGCAATCATAATTTCATATTGTAATTTTTTTGAGTTGGTTTTTTTGCTGTGTTTTTTAAATCATGCTATACTACTGTTCGTATGCCTATTAAGATGTGAAAGGTTTGTGTTTGCAAACTCTGCTAGGGTGTGTCATCATGCAGAAGAAGTTTTGTTATCTTCATTCAGGTGAAGCTAAGTTGGCTCTTACTGTATTTAGCTGTGTGAAGCAATTGCATTATCAAGAGAAGAATTGGACTAAGTCAAACTGTAGCCTATAGCTCCTAATAAGGCCAACTAACTGGAGTTAAAATCCTTACCACACTGGTATTAAGGATCTTGATGTATTAACCCTGCAGTGAAAAAAATGTCCAGAAACTTTTGCTGGCAAGCAATTACAGACTGTACAGTTGCAGTAGAGCACATGCACATTTAGCTGCTTCTGCCAGCAAAATGTAATGTAGATTGGGAGAGATATCCAAGCAGGAGAATTTATAAAAATCTGCTAAAGTGTCCAGACAGTTCTGTGTATATTGACACAATTCCATTCTTTATAAAATGCATAAGATTCTTACAAAGAATGTATCCAAGTATTGTGTGTATATATCTCTATATCTATATATATCTCCAGTTAGTCGTTATTCTTTGCTAGGTATATCTATGTATATGGCTTATTCATGGCAGATAAAGCTCAGTAGTCTCTGGAACACTAAAATTAATGAGAATAATGAGAATTTGGAATTCTCTGTGGTATAGTATACTTGCAATTGTGAGCTACAACTGCTGAAAGTTACAACCAATTAAAAACCCTCCAAAACCTTACCATGCTTTTATTTATAAACCATCAGAAAATGAATTTGATTCTTGAGGATGTAGAAAACAATAGTAATCCCAAGTGGTGGTGTAATATTATGATTTATGAAGGACTTGTCCTTTGTTGTTTTTTGAATGATAGATATATAATAGAGCAGTAACTAGAAAGTAATCCTTGCAATATCTTTTCTGCATCTCACTCTCAAAACATTTAAGAACATAGATAAAACACAACAGTTGAATGAGTTGTATATTCACTAATTAGCTAACTACCCGCTCTTTAATTTGACCAGCACGCAATAGCTACTGTCCGTCTTTGCAGGTTGTTAGCAATTAACAAGATAATAAAGAACTTGCACATTTGACGTTGGGAGTCGCAGCTGAAGGAAAAATTATTCAACATGTTGCCTTATTCTTAGATTTTAACTGTAATTGTTCAGCATATCCACCATCTGTCTGAGTGACTCATGCCTCTGGCTGTACTTCTGCCAAAGTAAAGATTTTGGACAGTCATGCAGTATTCATAACACAAATGTGAAGTGTTATGAAGTGGAAAATGAGATGAGCTTTGAGTTATCCGTGCCTTTGTATGTCTGCTCGTTTAATTTTTTATAGATTTCTTCTATTAAAAACATACTGTTCAAATGTTTTAGGCAAATATTAGTTGACTTGGAGTAGTCTGTTATGCCACCATGCCACCCATCAGAAAGCACGTAAACATATGGATATATCTCTCACTGAGTATAAATGTACATAGAAGTTACAGGTTGACTGTTGGACATTATGGCCAAAAAAGGAGCCAACATGTAATTTCTTCTCTGCTGCATAATATATTATGATTATATTACTATAATATCATTATATATATATTGAATTTAATATGAACCCTTATTATTATGATTTGGGTTTTGTTTGTTTGTTTTTTTAAAAGGATGATATCACCTAAAGATCCCATTCAATTTTACAGCCTGTTGTGCTTGGTAAAATATCACTATGAAATATGAAAAATAGATACATAGCTGGAAACTCTATTTTGCCATTTTAAGTCAGAGTTTGAAAGTTTTAGGACATGTAAATGTCTTTTGTCTAACTGCCATCTTCAGGCTATTGTCTAGAACAATTAATCCAAATGCAGGCTTCATACCTGCATGCACATCTCTTGCGTGTCAGTAGTCTTGTTCAGGTCATTAGGTCACTTACACTTCCCACAGCTTACACTTTACAGTTTACAATGTATGTTTTCATCTAAGGGTTTTGTTCTGTGTTTAAAGTTTAGTCCGTACAAAAGGCAGGCCTCTTTTAATAACAGTAGGATCTCTGTTGGAGGTGTCATAGCTCTGCCTTTGGCCATGTTAATTCTGTTCTCAAAGAGATGAATTTCAGGCGGCAGCAGTGTAAAAAAGCCTCTTCCTATGTTTTTACCAGCACATTATCATTTTGCTGTTGCTTATAATTAAACCCATAGTCTTCATTTGTATACTTACAAAAGCTGAACGTTCTAATTCTTTCTTTCATTGCATCAGGCTATGTTTGATGCGTTGTCCGATCTCCCTGAGTGGTATGGTATAAAAGAAATGCAAGCAAATTGGATAGGTGACTGTGTTGGATGCTCTCTTGACTTCTTGCTAAAGGTAAGTCAGAAATTTCAATGCTGCTGTCTTGGTTGGGCTAACCACAATCCCTGAAATGCGTGATGGGCATGTATTTTCAGACCTGAAAAGCTTGAAACCTACTAAAAGAGATTATTATATGTTCATGCCTAGACCAGCACAGATCCTGAAGAACATCACTTGTGGGCTGAAGAGATACTCCCTGCCCTCCTCCTTAGGAAAGGGTTTGTGTGTTCAAGTGCAACATTGGATGCAAATTGGCTGTGTGTATTTGTGCCAAAATACATGCCGGCTACTAAGCGTTCCTGAAAGCCAGGACATTTGGGGGTGCAGTACCAAGAGCAGTATCGAGTGGTGCTGCACAAGTCAGCTGGGCCCTAGCTGGACTTCAGGTCCGTGCTGCACAGCACCTTCTGTCAGACCCAAGCTGACCTCTGGCAAGCCGCTTTATTGATGTTTGTCTATTATTTCATTTATTACATACAGTAATTAAAATAATGAAAAATAGACAATTAGCTAGTGATGGAGCTACAGTGAAGTCTGGATAGAAAGTAAGTAGAGGAAGGAAAGAGAAACCTTGAGAGAATTATAATTATCTAGAGAAAAAGGGTAAAATCTGAAGTCCTTCTGAAGAGATGCAAAAAGCTTTTTGAATACGAGAGTGACAGAAGAGTTTTTCAGAGCCCCTGGTGGAATTTCAGCTATTGAGCTTCAAAACTTTATTATACTCACTTACTCTGCTCTAACATTTTAAAAGTGACTTGTTATTTTAAATACTGAATTTTTGGGAACCTCAAATTGAGACAGCTTGAACTTTCTTGATACCTCTGAGTTGCACACTGCTAGAAGGTGCATTTTCGTATTTAAGTTGTTTTTGTCAATTGTTTCTGAAAACGTGTATCAATACCTGTTGTAGAAAAATCTCCTTCTAAGACTCCCATACACTCCACAGTTAATTGACCGAAAATATAAAGCCTGTTGATAGTGCTGGGGGATAATTTTCAAGCAGTCTTCTGGGTTTATTACTCTCATTTTATGTCCAGTTGTTTTAATGTTGTACCACTTTTTATGATTTTATACCTGTATGTAAGTTGCAGTATTGACTTCATCTGAGAAATGTGTTGGAAATCTTGGTAGCTGAGAAAGTCTTAAATTCTCTTTAGATTTCAGAGGTAATATCTCATTTCTGTTTCTTGGAAATAGGGCATGCAGGTTAAAAGGGAATAGAAGGATTCCAGGTTACTTAACCAGGGATTGAACCTAGCTCAGTAGCACAATTGTAATGTTACGTATGATTTTAGAATACAAATATTTTAATATATATTTGGATAAACTGAGGCAAGATTGTAAAGCAACTTTCTCAAGGTCTTAAGGGTAAATTTTGTCAAGATTTGATTCTGGAAACCCCCTATAGGGGGAATGCATCTGGCTTTGATACTCAGAATTGTGTATTTCTACAGGGTAATGTATATTTGTTAGTTGCATAAAAAGGAAGATGAGTCTAAAACCACTGCACTTCCAGTGGAGAGCAAAATAAATTCATCGGGGATATTTTCTGCTCTTTTTCAGGTTGATGGTAAAATAACAGAAGAGAAGCTAGCAGCTTACACCTATACACCTGAAGCCATTTATGGAGCCTCCCATTTATATATTGTACCGACTCACAGACTGCTGCATGGGAATAGCAGTCTCAAGGAGGTCTTTCAGAGGGAGTTCATTCCAGGGAAAGGTGATATTTTTCTCATACTGCATTTTGTTGTGGAAGAAGAACAATTTTAGAGAATGATCTTGAGAGAATGTGTGTCAAGCTGAGCAGGAGCTGTTTCTGTTAAGAGGGAACCGACCTTTTGATTCTTGGTCCATGTCAAACAGTATCGCATCAGCCTGTTCCTAGCTTCAGATGTGATAAGAGCAGCTATGCTAGAATTATTCCTTTTGTAATGGCTGTGACGCTTCATAGTGTAAAGAAGTAATGAAACAATTTCTTGTGTTTCCTCATGTACCAGAATTGAACAGTGCAGCTCTTGACTGTGTCAGCCTATTGGAAGATCTCATGGCTGTGTGGTAACTTGTCGTTAGCACAAAAACAGCAGAACCAACTCTTGCACCAACGATGATCTCTTCCTGTCATAGGGAATATAAAGAGGGCAATAGATCACTAATACACAGCAAAGTGGATCATTGGCAGATAGCAAAATAGTACTCTGCTGTGCAGATCCTTGGTTAATACAAGACTGATGGAGTAAATTCAGAGTATTCCTATGGCAGGTCATGACTTGCACAGAGGATACAAGCAAGTGGTAATTCTTTAATTGGTATTAACTGGTTTCTTGAAGGCTCCTATGATCAATTCAGCAATGAAGCAGGAATCTTGGAAACTGATGGTTGCACAGAACCTGCTTTATTTTTGAGTGCTTCATTTCTATAACTTTAAAAAAGTTTGCTTGCTAGCAGAGAAAAATGGAGCCTGAATGTGTTGAGCATGTAGAGTCCTTGTCTGGGAGCTGAGCAAAGCTTCAAGAATTTTTATTAAGGAATAAAAGAACAGATTTGCAGTTCTTACAGTTCAGCCAAATCAAAGCACTAACCGCAGAAACACACATCCATGTACGTGCCTGTATCTTTGTTGGGTCTCGTGCTTTAAGCCAAACCACACGAGTGCAAAATTTGTTTTTGATAAGGACAGCAGTATATGTTTTATATTGTTTTAACGTGTTATAGTTCAACCCAGCAGCCGGCAACTAAACACTAGACAGCCACTCTCTCAACCCTCCCCTTCCCCCCCAGCGGGATGGGGAGGAGAAACAGACAAAAGGTAAAACTCATGGGTTGAGATAAAGAGAATTTAAGAAGGCACCAAAGTAAATACTAATACTACTACTACTACTAATGATAATAATGAATATGCAAAACAAACTATATACAATACAATTTTTCTCACCACCCGATGACCAATTCACAGCCAGTACACGAGCAGTGATTGCAGAACCCAGAAATTCTCAAATTTCATGATACACCCAAAAAAGACCAAACTCCCAGAGAAGTTTGAACTCACAGAAAAGAGAAGAGCAGATTCCCATTCCCTGACCAACCCCCATTCATAAACTAAGCATGACACCTATAGTATGGACTGTTTCCATTGGCCAGCTTGGGCTGGCTGCCCGGCTCTGCTGCCTCCCAGCTCCTGCACACCCGCTCATCAGCTGAACATGGGAGGCTGGAGAAAGTCTTTGATTTCATAACCACAACAGAAAACATCAGTGTTACCAACGCTTTTCTCGTACTAAATCCAAAACACAGCAGCTACTGGGAGGAAGATTGACTCTATCCCAGCTGAAACCAGGACAGTGTAGAAATATTTGGAAAGGCTTCTTTGTGTCTCTTAACAATAAACTTCATCTTTCGGTTGAGCTAAATTAAGAAACTCTCATTTGGAATAAGGACAGCCATAAGTCCTTGAAAGAGACACAATTCCGGAATCATAACTCTGCTATTTTTGTGTACTCCTGCTGCTTGTAAAAGTAGTTACATTCATTCTTGAGTTGAAATTGGCTAATGTTTCTTACTATTTCTTGAGCATTTTCCAGAGAAGAGAACATAAAGGAGAAGAATGTCTACCTGAACTTTCAGATTTACATTTCAGCCATGGTACATATGAAGGGCCAACAATGGCATTTAAGTAAGAAGAAATTTTGGATGGCCTCGAATGGACCATATTTTTACATTAACCAAGACTTTTTTTTTTTTTAAATTCACCGTTAACATTAGAATTTTAATTTAATTAATTGTGATTGTTTTCTTTTCAATTGTGGTAGTCTTGTAACTCCCTTTCTCTGCTGTGTTCTGGTTTAAATAATTAGGAGGATATGTTTTTATGTTTTCTAGGAGAGAAAAAATAGTGTTGTGTGGCAAGGTAACTTTCAAGCTCTTACACCTATACTCTTGGAGTACAGCCCTGTATTTTAGGCTATTATTATTTAAATAGAAGGTGAGCAACCAGTTTTCAAACATTCAGTTTTTTAGCCTAGAAAAATCTATGTTAATTTAGAATCTGGTAAGTCTTCCAGTTTTGACAGCGTGAGGTGTCTGAAGTAAAGATTTGACCCTTACATTGTTCATTATCTCATTGTAATACTATGCATACGTTCTTTTACATTTGGAACTATAATATCATCTTTTTACAGCTATTACAATAATGATGTGAGCAAATGAGCACAAGAAAGAGCGGCTTCATAAACTAGAGTTATTATTTTTGGTTCCAGCATAAAATCAAAATTACTGCTGTGTGGAAGACAGGAGTTATTTTTAAAAGCAGACTGTCCTACCCACTTAGCTTCCTGTTAATGAGGGTGTTGGTTAGTTGCTTTTAAAGAGTGAAATGATTCCTTTTGTACATTTTTTTAAACACAGGAGGAAAGCTATGTGCAGTGGTTTAAACATGAGACACATATTCTAGAGAAAAATTTCTCAGACACCTGAAATTTGAAAAAGTAATAAGCAGAAAGAAATAAATATATGGTTTGTGTTAAGAGTGATGAGATATAGTAGCCCTGTTCTCTAAAAGCTGTTGCTTTATCTCAAGCAGATTTTATGCATTGCAATATAAGCCCAAACTTTCCTTAGCTTAGCTATGAAGATAGGAGAAAGGAAGCTCTTAGCAGTCTGTATTTTAATTATTTGAAGTATTTTAATTTTAAAGGCACTGAAAAAGTTAGAAACAGGTCCAAATTGAGCTCTGGGGTTTGAATCCTCAAAACTTGGGAGTATTCAAGTTTGATTTTTCTTCCTACCAAGCCACCCAAGCTACACATTGTAAATCAATTTCAGTTTATCACAGCTCTCACCCTTGGTTCTCTCCTCTTCTCTCTCCCCCTCCCTGTGGACACTGGGTTCCTCATCTATAATATGAATATTCTGTTTAAAATCAATAGGTTGTTTAGTTTATTTTTACACTGGTCAATATTTCTCATGCTTTGTACTTATTATGTAAGAAAGCAAATCATTGGCGTAGGATATATGCTGCCCTTCAGTTTCATCTGAATAACAGGAATTTTTTTGGTGTAATTTTGTAATAGGGTATGCTAGTGTATAATTCAGGGCTTACTAGAGCTAATTCGTACAACTGCGCAGCAGACCTGCATTTTGGTGAAGGACTCAATTTTTTTTATTATAATGCAAATCTTACTCTGGTTTTATTCAGGTGTTTGTTATGTTTTCTAATCATGAAAATTTATCACTCCGACTTACTGAAGATTTTGATATGTCCGAGCGTTTTAGAAATGTGATTAGGCTTTTCATTTTCTTTCTTTTTGAAACAAAATTGTAATTTAAATTTCATGCATATTTAAAATAAACTGAGTTCTAATAGTAAGTAATGTTCTTAGCATATCTTCTGTCATATTTTACTTACTGTGATCATTGCATTTGTTTTCAGATTCACTCACTTCAGTGACAGCTGTGAATTTGCTTACCGATCAGGAGATTCCTGTAGTCATCTCAGCAATAAACAATTTTGAGAATTTTCTTGATGCTAAAATAGGTATGTGACATTTAATGTTTAAGTGGAACAGTATAGTTTTAAGTTGCTGAAAACTCTCATGGAGCAGGAGATGCTGCTGGGGTAAATCTTTTAACATAGCGGCTTGCTTCTGGACTTTGGAACTCTGTTCTTTGTTCCTGTTCTTCATTAGTGAAGAAGGAAGGGAAAAGCAGCTCTGTGGAATCTGTCTAGAGGAAAAGATTTATTGGATGATAAGTTTTAATGGAAATATTATAAAATTAGTGTGTTTAATGAACTGAAGTTGAGGATCTGCGTATCGTAAGAGGATCGATTACCATCTGTATTTGGCTGTCTCTCACCACCCTTAATCAAAAGAGAACCGTACTATGGTTTGACATAAATATTTTGAGAACAACCTAAGCTTTTAGCTTTTTCTGTGTCTTATGTTTACACAAATTACGTGCATCCTTTCAGAGAAATGTTTCAGACAGTAAATGTGCAGAACTTCCAAGTTTGACCTTTATCTGGCAATATTTGTGTTAAGGTCAGTAGAATAATTCGGAATAGGTAATAATCCTGTTTGAGTAACCTTGGACAGTTATCTTGGATCCTTTATCTCTAAAGGAAGCATTCCCTAAGGTAACAGAAGGCACCTAACTTAGGATTGGGGATCCGTAAACGGAGAGGGAAGGGCGTTGTGAGAGGACATGCTGAGTCGCCTGGAGTGGGTTTCTGATCTCAAAGCCGTCCTGTGAAGCAGCACGTCGGACTTCTTTCCCCCACAGGCAGCCTAGCCCCTCCGCTCAGGCAGCGAAATGCATACGGTTAGATGATGTGACTGTCCTTCTGAGTAAAACTGGAAATTGTACTAACTTTAAAAATGGTGTCCATTTTAGTCTGCACCCACTGAGCTTTTTGTTCACTCTTGTGTTTTGTTATGGTCTCATCTCAGGGTGCATCAAGCAGGCAATGTTCTGTGCCAGTCCTAATAGGAAATAGTTACCTCTTCTCCCCCCTTTCCACTACCTGCCTTATCCCTCAGCTCTGCTATGTTGCCTCTCTGTTGTTGATATTTCTTTCCTACCCCGGAGCTGCTCCTTTCTTTTCTACACCGCTGCCAATATGGGCTGTTCCTGCACAACTGGACTGAATAAAACCAGCTGACTATGCAAAGATGTCTTGGATGACCCTCACAGGGCTGATGGAAATTATCCACTTGCGCTGTATACCTTACTTACAGCGTGCCTGCATCTTAACGCTTCAGAAATTAGTCTGTTTTTGAGAACCAGAATGCTCCCTCGCGTAAGATAAGCCAAATAATTGAGATGCCTAATCTTATTTTTCATTAAAAGCTTCCAGCTTGCTCACTGGCACATACCTTGGCCTTACATCTCTTGGAAACACCCCAGCTTTTCTCGGGAAGTTCTGGATGCCAGCTGTTGAGCTTTGTGACTGTACATTAATAGCATCTTTTCAAAAGAAGGACCAAAAAGTGGGACCTGCTTTTTTCCGTTTGTAGAGCATATTGTGAAGCCACCTGTTGCAGGCTGCAGGGCTCTGACAAATGAAGATACATACTTTATTCTATAATAGGGTCTTGAAATGGCAAGAGTGTACATCTGCTGGAAAGATAAAACAGCAATTCCATGTTTTGCTAGTTAAGGAGTTATTTGTCACAGGGGAGTTTTGCTTGGTTTTCTTTAGTTATCTGCTTCCAAACTTCCATATATTGACAGAATTAATGCACAGCAGGCATTTCATTGCCTGAACAAAGACGATTGTCAAACTGCTTTTGAATGCAGTAGCTTGTATGTTAATAAGTTTAATGTGCTCAGCAATATTTTGAGAGTTTTTGTCTGTAGTTTTCACGAACTTAATGTTGGCATTGGCATGTCAGGATAAGTTTCTTTGCTTTTGAAAGATGACAGCAATTGTGCAAGATTGTTCAAAATATTAAATAAATCATCACTGAAAGGAAAAAAGATGCAGGAAGATGTATATCTCTGTGGAAGTAATAAATCTGTTAGTATCTCAATGTTATTTCAGGATACATGTGACGGTAAAGTTAGGAAATTTCTTAACTCACCCTGAAAGGTAGTCCTTCAAAGTAGAACTGAGGTGTATGACTGTCCCGAATAACAAGATGCAAAGGAAAAGGTAGGATCAGGGGCCTGAAGTTCTGTGGCTTCTATAACTGACTTGAACAGCAGTAGGAAGTGCTCTCGGTAGTTGTATTCTGAATAGAAAATTGATGTTACTTGAATTTTTCCTGAGTTTAGAAGCAAATCATGTCTTTCATAATAAATTAAAGGGATAGTAATGTTAGAAAATGTTGTGTTGTGGTAAATTTTAATAAACTATGAAATTAGAAAGAGATTAAATTTGCTATTGAAACGAGGACTATTTTGGCTTTTTGTTTAGTAGTTGTTTCTGATATTAGCAAATAGAATGAAAATTTATATTATTTAAATATACTATATTTAAATAATTTAAATGTCATTTATAATTATAAATAAATATACTATATTTACATAATAGAACTGTATTGAAAATGTTATTATTTATCCAAATTTTGTAGCTTTACTTTTCGCGTTTTTCAGAACCAGCAAATTTTCAGCCTTTTCTGAGGTAGGACATTGATGAACATTTGGATTCCAGAAAAACTGAGAAAAAGTGTTTGTAATTATTGCTGTTTGAATTTCACTGTTTGAAGAACATGAAAACATTTTTATTGTTCTGAGATTTTTAAACTCCTTTGAGGAAACATAAGTCATCATAGAGTGTCATAGAAATAAAATGTTTTGTCCTCAAACTGATGATTGATATCCATGTTGGTCAATCCCAGAACTGATTTCTTTTTTCTCCTCCACTAGGAATTCCTAGTACTAGTGCAACAGATGCTTCAGTAGCTAAGAATCTGGGCCTTTCTTTCACTGAAGTCATTGAGACATTGCCAAACGGTTTGGAGAAAGTCATTAATTCTGCGGAGGTGGGTATACAAGTATGGAGTTCTTTCCAACTTACAGTAACAATGCAGACTAAATCTGTTTTCTCAAGAGTGCCAAATACTTTGTACAATAACAGGGATTTTTTTTTTTTTTTTAAGAATCAAGCTAGGCTTATGCTACCAAATTTCTAGGAATAATTTAATGATTAAATAAGTTGGCTCTTCTGTAGTAACAAAATGTAATGTCTTTTTTCCTTTTGTATATGAGAGGAAGGTACTGTATTCGTCTGAGTTTTGTAATGGAAACTGAATAATTAAACTCATGTTAAAAGTTGATTCTTATTTCATCATCTCGATAGATTTTTAAGCTAAATATTAACATACTAGTCCTTTTACCACATATTCACTGAAATGTGGTGTAAGCCTTTATGGTAACATATCTACCTGAAGTGACATCGAAATCTTGTCTTTAAGATATATATGGTGTTACAGTTCTTGAAAAAATGCATTTGATAGCAGAAGCGAAGTTTATATTCTGTTACGTGACAGGTGGGGTTTAAGTGGATAATATGTGTGTGAAAGCAAGAATAGAAAAACCTAAAATGAACGCAGGAGAAAAAGCAAACTGTTCTACTGTTTGCATTTCCTCAGTCTCTACCTTGTGTTTGTGATATTCTGGAAGTTTCACCATACAGCATTTGACTAACATATCAGCAGCAAATGCAGATATCTGCCAATAAAGGCTGAAGGGGTCTACAAGGCTCTTTCTCAAACTTGTTCTATTCAGACCATCAAGAACATTATCCTTTTCGCAAGAGGGTTTAAATGAGTAGCTGGCATGTGATGAGTCTCTTGCATGGGAGGGTGTTAAGCAGCAGGAAGGGGAAAATTAATATGAGACTTATAAATTTTGACTCTCAGAAATTGCATTTGTGACACTTTTTTGTCTGTTCTTGCATTTTCAGTGACAGCAAGTATAAATTTGTCCTTCTGCTTCTCCCTTTTTTTCAATCAGATCACAGGCATGACTCGGCAGGAGGCTTTAAAAGCTATTACCCAGCAGGCCAAAAATAAAAGAATAGGTGGAGACCTAACGAGTGACAAATTAAGAGACTGGTTAATATCTCGACAGCGGTACTGGGGAACACCTATTCCTGTCATTCACTGCCAGATATGTGGCACTGTCCCCGTACCTTATGAGGACTTACCTGTGGTGTTGCCCGAGATAACCACCTTCACAGGAAAGGGAGCCTCACCTTTAGAAACAGCTCCAGAATGGGTGAACTGTTCCTGCCCGAGGTAAGCCAGCACTGCGCTTACTGTAGACTGGGAGAGATCGCTTGGTACCTGCCTGTCGCTTGTGCTCTTTCCGTAAGCGTTCACAACTGACCGCTCTGAGACAGGATACTACTCCAGAATGATATTTAGTCTGACCCAGCATAGGGTTTTTTTTTTCTTGTATGCTCTGTAAAACTCCCTTTTCGCCACAGAGACATGTACTGCTATTTCTTCATAAACAAGCTGAAGCAAAGCTCGCTGTTTTTAAATTGAGGAAAGAAAAAAAGGAAAACAGAATTATTTTCTCCCTGCTCCTTATTTCTTAACAGTATTTCTCACTTCATTTACTACAGTAATTTTCATTATCTTTCACCAGCAGAGTTCATCTAAAGCTTGTAATGATTATTGAAAGATGTCCTTTTGTTAAGAATACTAACATCGTGTTCATTTTCTTAGCAATAGTCCAACAATAAAGCATTTTCTCAGCTATGTAATTCTTTATCAGGAAGAATCACATTCACTGTACATTACAGATGACAGCATGTAATTCGGATTGAAAGCGACAGTAAATATGCATCTTGTCAATGCTGTAATCTTTATGGTTTGTAGTTTAAGAAATAAAACAGCCTAAATTAAGTAGGGAGAGGTATGTCATGAAAATCAGTTGTCCGATCTTGAGGGCTGCTTAGACATTCTGTACCCTGGAGTGTGCATACAGGTTCTGCAGAAGGAAGCGGCAGGACACGAGGTTTCCGGAGAAGTTTTTCACCAGCAGTGTGGCGCAGTGCTGCTGCCAACAGACTGACCAGATGGGAAGTACATTATCAGGCTGCCAGGCAGGGCAATCAGACATATAAATGGCATTAAGGTTCTCATTGATAATGCAGCATTTTCATAACATCCAACTTTATTTTAGCATTTGAAAGGTGGAGTAATTAGGTAGCTTACACACAGCAGTTCTGTGGTTCTCTGGGAACATGTATTTTGTCTTTGTTGGTAACATATATTTTGTGTAAAACACACATTTAATTCCGTGTTTCTGCTAGAAAGTTTCTTCTCAGATATGCCTATTTAAATTACGTATAGCAGTGTCTTTTAAAGTGTGACTCTCGCAGGGAAGCCTTACTAAACAAGATCCACAGGTTTAGTAAAATCCCCAGAAATGCCTTGGTCTACAGCTCAAAATTTCCACTGAAAAATTTTCCTGATGTGACTGAAAGTCAGTCTGCGCTCCTGGCTTCTTCCTGACCTTAATTCAAAAATGATTTTGTTGTTTACCAGGAAACAATGTACTTTTGATGCATAGCAAACCCTTCTGGTTTCTGGATAGTTATTGCAGCTGCCTTGCTTAGAAGTTAATCAAGGGCATTTGTTTAGTCAGAAATAAAGGCGTACAGGATTAGTTTCTTAGCCTAAAATACGGTAGTTGGCTGAAATTAAATTTTTTTTCTAATTCTCACCTTTATTTGGCTTCTTAATTCTCACCTGTTTGACAGCTATCTTCAGCATGGCTCATGCATATGTCTGCTACAGTTCCGTGTGTGCATAGTCTTTCTTGGTTTTCTTTGCTCTGAGAAGTTACATCATCCCTTCCTTTGGTCGTTCTCTTCAGCAACAGTTTTTTATTAGTTGCATTTAATATCTAGAATTAATAAAGAAAGCAAGATTGAAAGATACAAAAGTCTGTGAGTACTTGAGTGACAATAACGTTGGCTATCAAATGGAAGGAGATGCCCAAGTTATTCATTGTTATACAAGCCCAGGTAATTGTGTTACTTGTCTGAAGATTGTCTAATGAGATTACAGTATTGTACCGGTAATGACAATATTGATAAAAATTGTATAAATTCTGAAAGATGCCCATGCTGTCTCTGTGTTAGCGAGCCGTGTCCATTTAGAGTACAGGCAACATCAGAGGTATGAAGCACATATAATTAGGGTTCAATGACTGTAAAGTATTCCTGACTGAAAAGCCACTCTGTTTCAATGTAACACAGTATTATTTTATATTGACCAAGTCACTACTTATATGTGCAATTTAATAAAATGGTTAGAAGTAAAATTTCTTTACTACATTATTCCCATGGAAAGAAAAACTTGCTGGTAGAAAGGGACCTGGGGCAGAGACAGGGTGAAGGGAAAAGTTAAGTGGTGATGCTCTCATAAACTTGCCTCGGCAAGCCAAAAGTATCAGGCAGGCAGGCAGACAGATGCTGCTGCTCAGTCGTCAAGCCTGATCAGAGACTAAATATGCCACTGGAATATAATAAATAGCTAGTCCCCATTTATTATGTATATTTATTACACATGTGCATGCATTTGAATTTACATACAGTTATAAATTGCACACATTTGTTACATATAGCCAGTGGTATTTATATACAAGTATGTCACAGGGTGCAAAGTTTTGTTGACATTAGAATAATCCCATTGTTCTAACAGTAAGGGTGTTAAAGAGGGATCACTTACACCAAAGGGAAGTTTATTAAATGTGATTATTGGCTCCTACCAACAATTTATATTCAGGGAGAAATTAGCAGAAAGGAACCTGAGCTTTCTAAAATTTATTTTAAAGCTGTTTCTCAGGGCTGCCAAATAACTCCAAGCAAAAATGGATTTGCCAGAATCACAAATTAGTTGTGCTACAAGGTCGAGGAGAGATTTGCTACATCTCAGTGAAAGCTGAAATTAAACTAAGTTCATTTTTTCTAGAGATGATAAATGGAATCTGCAAAGACCTTTTTGTACGGACAATCAGTGAGAGGCAACCACCTGCTCCTCCTGCTTAATGTTTATAAAATGGTTTGTCTGCTGGTACCTGATGAGTGTGATAGATGTTTAGTACCCACTGACTGTGTGGCAAAGTACACTTGTCTGTGCTTGAAGACTCGCTTCGTTTCTTTGAAAACGGCAATTCTAAAAAATTCCAGGAACATATGATTGAGAGGGCTGTCCGGTACGGTGTTGTCTTCTGCTATTGCTGGATGTGATGTTATAGCTGTTCAGGCTTCTTTTTGGTTTGCATTTTGTTTGGTTTGGGAGGGAGGGGGAAGGAGAATCAGCCCTGTTACTGGCGTTGGACTTTTTCTGAACCTGTCACTCTTCAGACTGTTCAGACCCGTTCAGTTTTCAAGCTCAACGTCTTTGTCGCCGCTCTGTGCACGGCTGGGTTTTTCAAGCTCGTCACTTGTCTAAATGTAGCCTTTCTCCTGCTCTCTTGCTCAGGTGTAAGGCCGCAGCAAGGCGGGAAACCGACACGATGGACACCTTTGTCGACTCCGCGTGGTACTACCTGAGGTACACGGACCCTCGCAACAGGGAGAGGTGAGGGCGACAGGCGCAGGGCTGTCGAGGGGTGAGCCCGCCGCGCAGAATGGAGCAGGAGGATGGGGACAGACGCTCCGGGGCTGCTGGCTTCCCACTGCCTTCGCAGAAGGCGTCGTAAACCCCCGCGGTGCCCTGGTTTTGTGCCTGCCCTCTGGCCCCTGAGCGCAGCACACGGTGGGCAAGGAATTGCTCCAAGAACGTGGCATCTGGTTGCTCCCGTGCCAGGAGATGTACAAGAGCAGGGCAAGCAGAGACAGCTGTGGTCACACAGGAGCTACACGACAAGGTGCAGAAGCTTGCATGAAAGGGTGTTACGGGACAGGGCACGGAGGAGATAGTCCTTAGCGGAGGGTGCCATCAAGAACGACAGCCTGCCGTGAATGACACCCGCTGAGGCTGTGCTGAGTCGCACGTGGAGTGTTCCCTCCCTGGGAATACTCGGAGTAGCTCAGTGTGTGGGCAGACAGTGCTTTTCCACTGGTAAAAAGAGGAATAGTCCGGTGTAACATCCCGCAACACCCAAGAATGGCACCTACGTTTCTCTCCTTTTGAATTCCAGTAGCTCTTGCCGCTTCCTCGTGCACAGACCTGAAGTGAGGTGGCATCGCAGCCAGCTCCTGCCACGGCGGCACTTGGACTATAGGCGTAATTAATGGAGATTTCTCATGTGCGGTGTGTTAGTGGCTGCAGTGTGGAGAGTGTGGGACGACACATGTAGATATTTAGCTGGTTTCATGCTTCGTCGTCTGCCTGTAGCGGTGCCGCTGATAGCACTGTTTGCTTCAGGGAGGAAACTACTACTATCTAGTCAAAGGAAGATAGAAAGAGCTGCATTTTTAAGACATTGATGCCACATGTAGGGCTGTTTGGGGATTTATTTCCTTATTTATTGTCCAGAGCAGTGTCTGCGTACATACTAGATACTGAGTGATTTAGTATAGCTGAACCAATAATTTTTTTTATATTGGCAGCACTAGTTTAGTTAAACTAAAGGAAAATCTTCTATGAACATGTTTATTTCATGTTAATTTTAATTATTTCTTAGCGATAGTGTGAATTTATTATTAATATTATTAAGTTAGGCGGATTGCTGCCTCTTCAAAGACAGTTTGAAATATTTTTTTTTTGTGCATGGACAGGAGGAACTTTTCCAGAAGTTGAAGAAGAAATAGTCAGATGTAACATCCAGACATTGAAGTAACCGCTTAGTGTAGCTAAATCTGCTTTGTATTGAAATAAGAACATTTATATAGACTTCTGCACTAGATCGCTACCTCCACTTGATTTGTTTATTTGGGGTTTTTTAGCTAAGCTGCGTATACGTAAACCCTTTATTTCCATAAGCCGTATTTCACAGGTTGAGTAGCTGGGAGAATTACTCTGTTGATTTTGGAACCCTGTGAACAGACTCGTTTTGATTTGTTCCACTAAAGACATGAATACTAGATCCACAATTTGCTTCTGGGCTCATCTGTGAGAATGAAGGGTTGCTATTACAAAAATTACAGATGGAATAATCAGACAGACTGACAAAATAAGTACATTTGTTAGTGTGGGGCCGTAAAGCATGCATTAAAGAAGAACATCTATAGAGATGGTATTTTGCAGGCAGGAGACGGAACAATATTTATGAAGCAGTAAGCAATGCTAGGAAACGATGCAGGTGACCTCCAACGACAGAGTAAATATGCTGTAAATTACAAATTTACTGTAAATTCACCGAGCATCCTTCAGCTGGAGTGCAATGAACCATCTGACTCTTCAGAATGTTTTGCACCCTTAAACTGCTTCATCGCCCCTAATGGCAACAATGCAAACCTCTAATTAAAAAAAAAAAAACAAACTGTTTTTGACTAGGCATGTCTTTTGCCTTTGACTCTAATATATTTGAATGTAAAACTTGATAAATACTAAAAAATTGAAAGGCTAGCCACAGGGTATTTGTAAAAAAATCATTTAAAAAGCAGGCAAATACTTGCTTCACTTTCCCAGGTAATGTATGTGAAACCTTAGTCGCTCGCCTAAAATACAAGAAAATTGTAGTTTTGTGGATCTGTATCTCAGTGGAAATTAAATTTTTTGTCTATAATTTAATAAGCATACTACTTCTTAGAAATTGAAAAGATCTGATAGCAAAATGAAAGTTGTGTTATACATGTGTTGCTCTCAGTAAACAGTGATGTCCAGTGAAGTATGATGAGCTACTTTAGTAGAGCTGATCTTTCTTTTCCACGTTATATTTTTTCTATAATTGTGTTTTTTCAGGCCCTTTAATAGTGACATAGCAGACTACTGGATGCCTGTGGATTTGTACATCGGAGGAAAGGAGCATGCAGTTATGCACTTATTCTATGCAAGGTTTTTCAGCCATTTTTGCCATGATCTAAAGATGACAAAACACAAGTAAGCCTTAAGTATTTCTGTAAAAATCTTTCTTATTTCATTTGGCTAGCAAGAGTGTTGGTGGACATTGTTATGATGGTAGAATATTACATTGAATAAGCCTGAATTCTCCGGCTTGTCAGTCTTGGCTAACTACTTGGTTTCTCACAGTTGCATTTCCTGTATGCGTACATACATAGCGTTTTTATTCCATAAGTATTAGCTGGCTCAGAGCAAGTCATAAAATGCTGCTGTAGATTTTCAGCCTGCAACAGCTTGCATAAACTAGTAACTTCAGGAGTTCTGAGTAGTGCTATTATTTCAAATTGGGTAACGTCCTGGCAGTAATACCATTAATTTCAGTGGAGCCATGCATATGCAGAAAACTAGGCTCTCCTATAATTCACTGCAGTATTGGAGCTGAACAGTGCAAACCACTTTTTGATAAGCCAAAGCAGTATATTTATCTGCTGTCAGTTTATTTTTTATTTAATTAATTTTATATAATTACTTTTAGCTACCCTTACTACTGATGCTGCTATAGCCTGATTCATTATCCTATGTTTTGGTTAGAAGTAAAGTTTGAGGCAGGAAGGTAAGTCATCTGATGTGCTATTCTTTGTCGTCTCGGTTAGGTTCCAAGCTTGACGTCCCCATTTCCACTGAAATTGTGCCCTTCTGTACCCTAAAATGCCATCACAGGAATGCCTCAACTGGGAGAATACCAGTGTCAGAGTGAGGAAATACTGCCCCGTGCTCTGTCCTGTTCTCCCATCAGCAGAGACATTTGAATAGATTTGAGTCAAAATGGGTGATCCCATGAGAAGAACTGCTCAGTAATTTCTCAGCTGGCAACTCGTATGCATTCATTCTTTACTAGTACCTGCTCTAAAAACTTGATTTAAAAGAGGAACCTACATATACAAGGCACTGAACTCTCATGAATGCAGTAGTTTTGCTACAAAACTAAAACTTAAGTAGCTATGTGTCAGAAAAAGATGGGCTAGTTAGTGGAGCCAGCAGAATATTTCACTGAGTTATTTCATAATCATTTGATGAAAACAGGCAATGTGTTTTCTCAAAATGACATTAACTGTGGTGGCTGAAGTATTGTCACTGTAAACTGAGACCAAAAGGAAGGGGAGGTTTGCTTGCAAAGTAAATGGTCCACTCCTGTGTGCAAGAAAATGAGGAAGCATGGAAAGAGGCCAGCTTGGCTGAAAAGGGACCTCCTGAGTGAGCTCAAGCACTAAAAGAAGTTAATGGAAAGTGGAAGCAAGGATGGGCTACCCCTGGAGGAATGTGGAAGTGTTGGCAGGGTGGAATTAGGAAAGGCCATAGCTTATCTAGAATTCAAGCTGGTCAAGAATGTGAAGGCAGTAAGAAGGTCTTCTGCAGATACGTTGGAAAGAACATCAAGGAAAATGTTGGCCTGGTGCAAAATGAGAGAAATAGCCTAGCAGCAAAGGATAATCTGTGCCTTGACCTTTGCTGTCAAGGTCTGGGCTTAGTAGGAGAATTTGAAGGATGGAGGTACTACCCACTGTAGAGCAGGATTGAGTTAGGGATCACTTAAGTAAAGCAGACATGTACAAGTCCATGGGACATGAAAAACAAGGTGACTGGGAGTAGCCGCCATGGATTTACCAAGAGAAAATTGTGCCCAACTTAATCTACCTTCCTACTACGGTGAGATGATTCCGTCTGAGGTTGTGGAGAGAGCTGTGTGTATCTTTTACTATGACTTCAGCAAGGTTCTTAACAAGCTCTCCCATGGCATCCTTGTAGTCCGACCGGGGAGATACAGGCTGAATGGGTGGACTACAGCATGGTTGGAAAAACTGTCTAGACCATCAGGCTAAAAGGGTCAATGTTCAAAGTCTGACTGGCAGCTGTTTGCGAGTGATGTTCCTCAGGAGTCACTGCTGAGACCAACTGTATTTAACATCTTCATCAACAACCTGGGTAGTGCAAGAAAGCGCGCATCCCCAGCAAGTTCACTGGTCACTGCGCACTGAGAGAAGCCACTGATACTCTGGATGGCAGGGCTGCTGTGCAGAGGGCTTCCACGCATCGGAGAAGCAAGTCTGAAGTGCTGACAGGAATCTCAGGTGCACGTAGCAGATTACCCACAGAAGCAGCTGGGACTTGCGATAATCAGGGCCTGAAGCATATGGCATACAAGGAGAGGCTAAGGGAGTTGGATGTGTTTACCACAGAGAAGAGAAGGCTAAAGAGGGAATGTAACTGCAGTCTACTGTTACCTGAAGAAGATTTCTAGAGAGGACAGAACCAGACCTTCTCAGAGATGTACAGAGAAAGAAAGGAGTAACAGTCACAGATTGCAGCAAGGTCCAGCTGGACAGAACGAAAATCATTTTGACAGTGAAGGCTATCAGACTGGAACAGTTTGACCAGAGGGGTTGTGGGATTTTTTGAAAACTCAGCTGGACAGGGCCCTGAGCAACCTGAAGTTAGGTCTGCTGTGAGAAAGGAGTTGGACCAAATGACTTCCAAAGGTCCCTTCCAACCTACATTATTTTAAGACTCCGCGATTCTGTCGCTGTATTAATTTGGAACGTGTTTTGTTCACACTCCACTGTGACAGAGCAGTAGCACCAAAGCTGTGTAGTGTAAACTGGTCTAAATATGGTAAAATGCAGAAGAGAACTCTAATTTCAATGAAAAGAAATGCTTAAGCACTGAATACGTCTAGTGACAATAGCAGAGAAAATCAAAATTGCATTCTGTAGTAGTTTGCAAGACTGTGGAGAATTCCTTTGACACCATATACAGTCTCAAGAACTGTTGCACATGTAAAGATACGTGACAGCATTGCGCCTAGGATCTGTTGTTTGTACCACTTTCGTGTGTGCACAGGCTGCAAGATGACTGCAACAAATTCATCAGAATGTGCAGAATGGTTTGCTTGCTTTAGCTCTGCGCAGGTGAAAGCATTAGGTGTTTTTAAGCCATGAAGTCAAATTAGAATTTTGTTTTGATATGGAAATCGCAACTCCTTTATAAACGTTGTCATGTGTTTTAAATGATTTAGCATTGGTCAGAAGCCGCTTTTGCTCAGTCTTCTGTTAGGACTGCTCAGGGGCTGGTCTGAGAGATCTGAAAAGGATGATTAGAAACAATAAGCTTATTGTTAGGAAGCTTAAAGTTCTGACCTCGAAACCCCCAGCTCCAAGGGAAGACATTAAAATGTTAAAAAACACTGCCCTCTTGTGCATTTTCAGTCTTTCTCTAGTAGCTCAGTTCTTGTTCACTGACTACATTAGTAAAATTCTGCTGTAACTCAGTTAATGAGAGCTGCCACCATTTGAAGTGTTATCTAGTATCCTGACAAATTTTTATGATTCCTCTATTCATCAGTAGTAATTTGTCATTTTGATAGGTTTCCTTCATGGAAATTTTGTTTGGCTCCTATCCTCTGACTTTCAAATCCATTGAAATATTTCCTGATAGTCTTTAATTCTGTAGTAATGGTTATTAATATAATAATGAGGTTGAAAACAGAAGTTTTAAATTCCATAGTTTAGATTTTCAAAGCAATCTCTTCAAATATGACGTATATTATTACAGAAATATAACAGGTGTCATATTTAAAATAGGCATTTACAGATATCACACATGCTTTCGTAGAAAATGCAATCTTAGTCAGCATCGAAACTTGCAAATGTGTTAATATAGTTTAAATATCCCCTGAAGATGAGGCATTATCTTTTATTTTAATTTTTTTTAGTGGAAACTGGAGATGGTGGGAAATGTTGCTCATTTCCTCAGTAATGACAAGGCAGAATAAATTGCACCCTCTGGGTATCGGTACGTGTGATAACAGATTAAGCCCAAATGGATGTCGTTTTGTTTTAGCAATCTGGTCTGTGAAGTGCATCAGTTCTAGAATGAATTCACAAGCCAGTCAGCCCCGCCAGCTGTGACCACCACTGGGAGAGGGGCCAGGTAAGCAGCTGGGGCAGCAACCTCTACATCTGTTCCAGCTTAGTCCACCATGGCAAGTGTGTGCTGAAACACTCGGCTACACCTGCTCAGCTGTCTTACTGCAAGTACAAGTTACACGGAATATGACTCTTCCCTGGACTTCAGCAACCAGTTCTGTCTGGTGAATAATTGGATATAGGATCTAGCACGTTCTCCCAGAAGGATTATAAAGCAATAAAAAAGTTTACTGTTGCCATTAAGTCAGCAGATTTGACTGTGGTAGAGAGCAAATCTGTTGAGTAAGAAGGCACTATTTTCACATAGCTGCCTTACAGAATAAACTAAGATATGTGTGTGACAGAAATAGCTTATTCTGTGAAGGGAGGATGGTAGAGCTTCTCTATGTTCATTAGGCACTTTATCACTAGTGTTGATTTGAAGTAAAAGCACTCAGCTATTGACTGTGTAAGATCTTGAACATTCAGTATTGTTTGATCTTTTTTCTGCCTGAAATGGTCAGCTTCCACATCCTCCAATCACTTCTGTTCTGGCCTTCCACGGAGCTGCCGGATTGTTACAGCCAGGTCTAACAGGAGGTTTCACAAGCACCTGCACTCAGCTGACAGTGACCGTCTTGTCTTTAGGGCACACCGTCGGGCTCTCTCAGCCTTTCTAGAGGTGCGGGATGCAAATGCATGCAGTGAGCTCCCTTGCTAGGTCTGTCCCTTCTGAGTCTGCCGTTTATCACTGTTGTAGGCTCCACAGAGTCCTTCCTGCCAGGTCATTTGTAATTGGATTGAAAGTCCTGCTACTCGCTGTGCGTGGAGCAAAGCAAGCAGCATGAGGACTAGCACTGAGCAGGAGTTCCTGATCTGTCAGTCACTCTTGCCCCTCCATCCATGGCGTGCTCCTGTATAGAGAGATTGGTCTGTTGTAGAGATGAACTTGTATACGAGCATTACTGAAAGGAAGAAGATGGATTACACACTTCATGGCTAGCACAGCTGATCCTTCTTGGAGGTGTCAGGCAGACCTCACAGGTGGGGTCCCTGTGTGGGGTCTGATGTACAACATGATCAAAAGCTGCACGCAACAAAGGCCACAGTGCCCATACTGCAGCATGGGCATAAACAAACTTCACGGGCAGGGGAAGGCATATCCCCTTCCAGCATCCTTACCTTCTGAGATGCGACTGAGCATTCAAAGCCACTCAAGCCACCTCTTTGTCTGCTGTGCCAGAAATGAATGTCTGTCTGAACATGGCTTAATTTCAGTTGTTTGCAGTGGTATGGCTCAGGAGGTATTTATGATGCCAGGCCATGACTGGGTGCCGCAGTGTTTAGATCGGAGTTGCATCACATGTGATGTGCTGTGGTGTTTGGCAGTTGCCTTCTGCAACCACAAAACACATCACTTTCTTTGAAGGGGAAGGTTTTAGGTGTGTGTTTTTGTTAAATGAAAGTGGAACTTGGCATGTGACCATGAGATGGAGCCACCACAACACTGGCAAAATCACTGTGCATTTCAGGAGAAATTCAATACAGGGCTTAATTTGTTTCTGAGCCCTGTGTTTGTTAGACGGGCTCTGGCTTTCTCATTTTGGGCATGTCTCCATTCTCCTGTGGTCTCCCACTAGGAACACGTGGTGGGTTCTTTCCCCATACTTGGTAATGTATTTTGTATTGCATTTTTGTAGCCTCTGTCAGCATAAACAAATATAGGAAATGCTCATTCCTGCGTTCAGCTTTTAATAACTTGACACATGATCTGAACTAACTCTTTGTCATTAAAAACAAGTGTTCCTCGAAAAATCACTTCCAGTGGAGAGCAATATCTGATTTGGATGTTCTGGGTACCTCAGCAAGTGTAGCTATTTTAATAACTGTTTGAGATCTTCAACAGACTGCAGTGCTGAAGGATAGGGGGAAGAATTCTTTTTATTTTTCCTTGATGTAACATCCTTAGTTTGTAGAAGAAACTTATCCTGAACAGTCCTGAAGCATTTGTTGGTGATATGATTACAAGGTTTTTGCTTCCGATTTTCATCTTCTAATTCCTATAGATAATTTATGATAATTATTTGAGATTATAGATAATTATTGCCTCATATTTTTAAAATACTTTTTTTTGCTTGTACTGTCTACATTTGGCTTCAATTCTCATCTCCTTAAGTGCCTTTAATTTATTTCTAAACAACAGGATTTTTCAGGCAACCTGTGAAATATTGTCTAGAAAATATTTCGAGATGCTTGAATTGCTGCTCTTACTTAACATTGTTGATAAAACCAGGTGGCATAGCAGAGACTCAGACTGCTTGGGGACTGAATGATACACCGCTATGTGCCAGTACTTGCACAGTATTTAGAAGTATACAAAATATGCAGGAAGGGAAACTCATGTTCAAACCTGAATATGTTGAAGATAAAGTATGAAGTCTGTCACTTTCTCTTTCCCAGTTTAAGGCTGTTCTTTCAAATATCTGCTTCAGAGCCATCAAAAGGGTTTAAAGACTAGTACTTGGAATATACCTGCTTTAAAACATGCATAATTGTTATATAATTTAATAATACTTTAGCTATATTATTAAATAAATTACTGTTTTGAATCGTGAGATGAATTGTCATATAATTTGTATTTCCTAATAATGTAAAATACTAAATTAACTCCTTAAAAGTGAGTAGTGTTTTGGATTGTGACTTTTTGTACACGTGAAGTAAAATGTGGAAGTCTGGTTTTACTATTAGTTTATTCTAGCTTTTTAAAAAATATGTAAATAGGAGTAATACATCCTTTTTACATAAATTGTTTTGGTAGCTATGTGGGGCTTCTTTAGGTGAAAGAGTGGAGGATTCAGATTGTTTAATGTTGAGCACATGTCAGCGTTAGAAGGTGCAAGTCAATAGTAACCAGTGCTGATAAGCACGTCCTCCAGAATGTTGTCACCGATGTCTTTGTGTTGGAGGCTCCCCAGACTGCGTACCCCTTCTGGGTCTGGCTCCGTACCTCCTCCCTGGGCCCTGCTGCGCTTGGGGTTGCTGTTAGAACCATCTAACTTTCCTGGCCTATGGAGTGGGAACCAAAACCTCTAGAGATTGATTTTCTTGTCTTTTTTTCACTGAAAACAGCGACAGACATCTGACTCGATGAATTAGAAATGTGAGATCACTAAAGGAGGTGCCACAATAATGTGTCTGTCAGTCAGAGCAGTGTTTACTTAAAGCTTACTTCTCGCTGAGCGGACTACTGCCCTTAGATTTGGTGCTTTTAAGGCTCTTTTTAGCTCTGTAATACTGACATAAAATGAGAGTTTAATCTTCCTGATGTAAATTTTGCTTGAAAAGTAAAGTTTTAATGTTCAAGATGCTAAAAAATTGATCCACTGACATACGAAGTTTCCAGCGTTGCCGTTTTACTAGTGTACTTTTTTCTTACAGCTAGGTCTTCACGGCTAGTTCTGCAAAGGGACAAGGCATGCAAGCGCTGATGTTAGAGGAACTGTCTTCTCTGTTTGTACAAAGAAATGTGCAGTGAGAGTTTGATTTCAGAGAAGCTAGAACTAAATATTTGTAAGACAGTGAGGCCAGGTACTTGAATGTTTTCACACATGGGCATTTAGCTTGAAATTAGTGAAATTGCACTGTTGGCCTAGAAACTTCTGTGTATTATCCATATGCTAATTTAAAGAGTGACGTTAGAATAACTCAGTACTAAATCAGGATGCAAGAATGTGTGCGGAATACAAATAAACACTTGTCAGCCAGCCATGGTGAATAAATGCACAAAATACTCTTTCTAAGGTGACAACCATTTGCGCACAGTCAACCTGAAATTCTTGTTTCATTAAATAATTGTGCCTGATTGGCTTAACACCTGAAGCTTATCATGAAGTATGCTTTTGACAGCTCTTTTCAACAGACAAGTTTCTTTTTTCTTCCATCCCTAGGGAGCCTTTCCATAAGCTCTTGGTTCAAGGTCTTATCAAGAATCGGACATTCAGACTAACAACAACAGGCCAGTGTTTGAAGAGAGAGGAGGTTGATCTCACTGGTAAGAGAGACTGCATGGGAAAATCGGCACCGGTGCATCCAGAAAGTCAGGGACCGCTTCAGTATACAAGTCTCAGTGCTGGGAAAACTTGGAAGAGAAAATGAATCCTTGTAATATTTGAACTGGGGAGCAATCTCTGTGAGTTTCAGATTCATACGCACTGCTGAAGGCACAGAGAGACCCTACTAATCCAGCAGCTTTTAATTGCCTCCAGACACAGAAACAGTGCTATGGTATTATTTTAGCTCCAGTATTGTCCAAAATATCAGAAGTCAGTTTTGTTAAGATGGTGCTCAGCAGCTTGGTGAATGGAGCTCGCAGTCCTAGCAAACAGACGACCTATTCAGTAGATATAAGGAATGTGATACATGTATAGGAAAAAGTGCGGTTTCTCAAGTTCTTTCCAGTGCCTTTGCTGCATAAACCTGGAGCAGCAAGTCTTGGCTTGGGGACCTGTAGCAACAACAGTGGTTTGGTCATATTTGCCTCCCTTAAGCACTCCTCCCGCACAACCTTGTTTTCACTGTTCTCCTGCATACAAACCCCATAAGTCAGTTAAAACCCAAAAAAACCCCCTTATATTTACCACTGGCTGCTATCCTGTTTTCTTCCAGAAAAGCTAGGTCTTTTCTGTGGTGGGTGATTTTACTCGGTTGCACCTTTATCAGTATAAATGCCCCTTTCCATCTCTAAATTCATGTAACAGGAATAACTTACTGCAATTGAAACCTCTAAATCTGGTGTTTGTGAAAGTTAAGCGCAGGTCAGAACTGTACCAAATCAGTACATCTATCCTAGGAGGTTTTAAATCTCGTGGTTATAACAATGTTTAAATCTCAGGGGCTATCAAGTTAGCACATAGGATGAGCGCCAGATATGGCTTCCAAATGGTAGAGAAGACTTTCTGTCATGATGTAGTGGAAGCAATGTGATGCTATTTGTGTTAAAACATTAAACTAGGAAAAACTTGGGAGGGAAGAGGGTGTTTACAGTCGGTGTTCTTCCTCTTTAAGCTGTTTGGAAACCAAAAAAAACCACGCTAGAAATAGTTGTTTGTTCTTATGCTTAGAGAACAAAATTAACTGCTGTTATAAATCAATAAAATTTGTGTTAATATTTTGCGTATGTCTTAATATTTAGGAAATGAACCTGTTCACCTAAAAACCGGTGAGAAGCTCCAAGCTGCATGGGAAAAAATGAGCAAATCTAAGCACAATGGAATAGACCCTGAAGAATGCATAAGAGAATATGGTATTGACACTCTACGTCTTTACATTCTGTTTGCTGCTCCTCCAGAACAAGATATTTTGTGGGATGCTAAAAGTAAGTCGGATTGTTTCTGTTGTTTGGTTTGTTGTTTGTTTTTTTTTTCCCAGTGTGTTATATTTTAAACACAAAATTAATACAGTTCTCGATGCCCAAGTTTTAGAACAATTGCATCAAAAAAGTATAATGAGCAGGTTTTATTGTTTGTTTCTTTTAAGAGAGGGGGTCACAACTGTCACTGACTGGCAGGCTTGCAAGATTATTGCAAGCAGCTTGACTTACGAGCTAAAAGCATGCATAAAAAGTACTTCTAAGTGGTATTCTCTTCTGCAAACTTGGACCTCATTCTCTTACTTTTTTATTAGCTGTGATTGACTGAAGATTATTACTGTAAGATTATTCTGTTCATTATGAGCTGCTTTTTAAAATTATGTCAGATTATGGATAAAACTTTGCAATATTTTATTATTTCTATTTATTTACATGTATGCAATGGCTTTTGTAAGCTGGACTATAAAATACTTTTCGGAAGAATCTCGTTAGAAAATAATCAGAGTTCCTAGTAACTAGTATTTGTATGCACATGACATTTTAATGAGCTTCTTTCCTGACTAAGTAAAGATTTACCCTCCTACGCACTTATTTACTGCCACCATGCGATTTGTCATACTGACAGATCTTAATTTCTTTTATCTGCTGTGGTTCACACATTTTAATGTAGTCCTATGCATACATTTAAATCTAGCCCTCTTGTTGCATAAGGCTTTAATAAAACACTGCATGTCTGGTTTAAAAAGGTATACTTCTTCATTCTTTCTTGTATTAGCTTCTTGCTACTTAGTTCGTCCTGCACTAAGTATTATTTCAGTTGGTGTCTGTCACCCTTTACATTCATATGTGTTCATTTATATTTTATTGCACTGTTGTATGTACTGGAGGAGTGGGCTTTGGGACTTTTCTCAGTTGGCTTTCTGTCACCATCTAATCACAACAGTGCAGAGCTAGGCATATGAAAAGGTCTCTTAAAAAAGCCAACCACTTGGAATCAAGCCTTAACACTGGCATCCCTAACAGTGCACAGGTACATAATTCCCTCTGAAGCAGCTAATTCGGTGATGAACAATCTTTTTCCTGTATTTTTCAATCTCAAAAATAGAATAATTAAATTAGTGTGAGAATTATGGGTACAAAATCTTAGTTGCAAAGTATACTAGAGCTTGGTAGTTAAACATTTTTTAAGAAAGCTAAGCACGTGCAGGTATAATGCTTGCAAAAATGCATTTAGTCATTCAAACCAACCTGTTTACCACTTGAGACATACAAAGAAAGATTTCTGAGTCACTTTGTGTTAAAAGAGTACTGGAAAATATGAACAAAAGGAGGTGTTAGCAGCCTAAAGATACTTCCAGGGGAAAAAAAATGGGAAGTAGGTGAAAAGCATCTCTTAAATCTTTAAGGTTTGGTCTGAATTTTGCTTAATGATAACAAAATAGTGAATGTGTAAAACGATGAAATCAAGTTGTGGTGGGTTTGACCTTGGCTGGATGCCAGGTGTGCACCAAGCCACTCTATCACTCCCTGCTCTTCAGCTGGATGGGAGAGAAAAATACAACAAAAGGCTCATGGGTCGAGAGAAGGACAGGGAGATTGCCGTCGTAGGCAACACAGACTCGACTCAGGGGAATTAATTTAATTGGTTACCAGTCAGAATCAGAGTAGGGCAAGGAGAAATAAAACCAAATCTTAAAACACCTTCCCCTCACCCCTCCCTTCTTTCTGGGCTAACTTCACTCCCGATTTCTCTATCTCCTCCCCTGAGCGGCACAGGGGCCCGGGGAGTGGGGGCTGTGATCAGTTCGTCACACATTTTCTCTGCCTCTCCTTCCTCCTCACACTCCTCCCCTGCTCCAGCATGGGGTCCCCCCATGGGCTGCAGTCCTTAAGGAAGGGGCTGCTCCAGTGTGGGGGGTCACAAGCCCTGCCGCAAAGCTGCTGCAGCATGGGCTCCTTTCTCTCCATGGGCCCACAGGTCCTGCCAGGAGCCTGCTCCAGCATGGGCTCTCCATGGGCTGCAGGGGGACAGCCTGCCTCACCATGGTCTTCTTCACAGGCGGCAGGGGAATCTCTGCTCTGGCACCTGGAGCACTTCCTCCCTTTCCTTCGTCACTGACCTTGATTTTGACATATTTTTCCCCCTCACATATTTTCACTTCTCTCTTCCAGCTGCTGTTGCACAGCAGTTTTTTCTTCTGCCCTTTTTAAATGTTATCCCAGAGGTGCTACCACTGTCACTGATGGGCTCGGCCTTGGCCAGCAGCGGGTCTGTCTTGGAGACGGCTGGCCTTGGCTCTGTCAGACACAGAAGAGGCTTCTGGCATCTTCTCAGGGAATTACCCCCATAGCCTCCTTGCTACCAACACCTTGCCACGCAAACCTAATGCAGAAAATTGTCTTATTTGGAGAATATGAAATACTGGTTCTCAGTTCCCATGATCCTTGTCTTCACTGGATGTGTTTTGGTAGCTGTTTGAGGATTGTCCTTCAGACTAGAGCCCTTGTCTTTTCAGCAGTGGACATGAAGGCAGGGCCTCATGTCATTCTCTCCCCCTCTCCACTGGTGTGGGCAAGCAATCTTCCAGACTATGCAGGACCAGATGTGGTCAAACTTACCCAGCAGCTTATTACACCATTACTACAGTCTGGATAATGTGAAGCCTACCGTATCTAGATGGATCTACATGGTGGTCTTTTCAAGTGCAGTTGGTGGAGCAGAATTGGAAGCTCTTGCCAGCTGGGATGTCTTAGGATACGTTGATACTGTGCAGTGCAGTGTGATGTAGTGCTGTGCACTCTAGCAGAAACACAACATGTCTGGAAGAAGAGCTAAAGTCGTATTAGTGCCATACCTCAAGCCATACCTTCACTAGTGGCTCTGCAGCACACCATGTGGAGGACCTGGCTGTGAGCCGCAGCAGTAGCTTGGGGCACCTCTGTAGCGTGGACCCTAGGTCTCAGAAACACGTTCTTGAAGCAGCCACAGAGCAGGACTGATGCCTGTAGGGTCAGCGTGAACAGCTGTATAATCTCCCCATCCCAAACTACGCTGTGTCAAAAGATGGTACCAAGGGTCAGAGCCTATGCTCATTAGCACAGTAGCATCTCTGTAGCAGCAAGAGTACATGTAATTTCTAAAACCAAATTTTAGAAGAAATCTCTCAATTCAAAAAATGTGTGTGCGTATGAGTGTGTTATATAGGTATGTTTGTATTCTTCCAGGAATTTGAAAACTGAGAGCATGCAGAACTGCTTTGTTGAGTCATTAAAACACAAGATGAGCATTCTAACATTGACATAACATCGGGTTGTTTTACAGATTTAGCAAATACTGTTGCTGTATATATGTTTTAAAGTCATTACAGAAAAATACTTTTAACTTATTGATTTCTTTCCATTAAGGCAACCTAGCATTGTTTTTAAATAATAATTTTTCATTTAAACATTTTGACATTGACATTTTTCATTTAAAATACTTTTTTTTTTTAATGTTTAACTCTAGTATTCAGTTTCCTTTCCATTTTCTTTAAAGCTTCCTGTTCTTTCATTGTAACTGAAATTTGTTTCTGCTGTCTTTCATTAATCTCAGCTGATGCTATGCCAGGTGTTCAGAGATGGCAGACGCGCCTCTGGATGCTTGTAACCAAACTTATTGAAGCAAGGACTTCTGGAACCGTGCCCAAACCTGAGCTTCTGAGTAAGAAAGAGAAGGCTGAAGCCAGAAAGATCTGGGAGCAGAAGAATCTGGTGATTTCTGAGGTTAAAAGAAACACTTACATAGTTTGTAAATTACTAAATAAGTTGCTTCTTATGCTAAAACCATATGCTTGACTTACAGAGCCAAATGCGTTTTCCCCAGATGAGTAGCTCTTAATTTTTAAGTGAATTGTTTTCTGTGTAAGTAATTTTATTTACCTCCAAATCCTATGAGATAGAATTTTTTTTTGCAAAGTAGTAAGATTTGGATTGGCAAAATTTCTCTGCTGTGTGCCTCACTTAACCGATGAATGTTATGGCATTAAAATGGTATCAGTCTGGGTTTCGAGTAACTCCATTACAGTAGGAAAGCTATAGGTGAGTTATGCAGATTGTCCCTAACAAAAGCTCTTGATCTGTTTGCTTCACACCTCATTATCATGCCTGCTGTTTCATATAGAATAAAAAAAAGTTGTTGGTGAAAATATATTAGCATACCCTAAAGAAACAAATTACTGAAATGACTGTTCATCTCTTCTTATGTGTTGTCTCATGCTGTGATTAGTGTCAACTCAATTATCCGAGACTCAGAAGGAGACATAAATACCTGCAAAATGAACTTAAAATATTTTTCTGCAGATAAAAACATTTCCTGATTTAAACCCTGTGGTGTGGGACCTTCGAGATCTTTTACAGACTTTAGAATTATAATCTTGCGATCTATGGACAGGCTTTCACCAGCATAACTGGGTTTACAAGTATGGAGGCCTCTTGTAGGGTCAAAGGGAAGATATTTTATTATAGGAAATAGAAGGTGATTGCTAATACACGGTTCTCATTGGCATTGATTGAAGCTTTTAAAATTCTGAAACAGAGGGGAAGGTAGTCAACTGAATTTTTGTAGGATTATTGTTTTCCCATACACACATGTGATTGCATATATGATGTGTTTGCATGCCAAAGTGATTTTCATGTGCGAGATAAGATGGGCATATTTGACAAATTGAAATTGATTGCCAATAATTTTTTTTCATTTAAAAACGCAATATTCCATGTTTGGAAATTTTAAGTAATTACTGATAGACCTTTTCTTCTCATACAAGGTAACAGACTACTTCACAAAGGATCATTTGTTCAATGCAGCTATTTCCCGATTGATGAGCCTCACTAACATACTCCATGTAAGTACGTGATATTAATGAAGGTATTTTTCTCTCAGACATTGTTCCTGTAGGTCTTTATACAAAGCAGGAGCTGGCCCAGCTTTCCGTAAGTCATTTACTGTCATAAACTTTGCTACTAAGTCGAGAGCCTCGTTGAATTGTTCAGTTCAAAAGCAGCATGTTCTAGTATCCCTGTAACCCTGAAATACTCAGTTTCGCAGGCAGACCTTGGTGGTATTAGAGCCACTGGGTTCTGATGCTTATGTCTGCATACTGTAATTTCAAAAGAAGACATTTTGTTTAGCTCTGGTTTTTGTTCTCTTTTGAGTTTAACCAAGTTGCATAGATAGCTAAGTATGGTAGTACATTATAGAATTACCAAACATTCAGATTTAAAGAAAAAGGTTATTCTTTGCAAGGAAAACCACACGTAATCTTACATTCATCAGAGACAGCTCACACCACTGAACTGTCTGCCAGTAACAGTGTGCGCAAATTCCCCTTTTTAAAGCAAATATAAAAATAACTTGCTGTTTATCAGCCAGTGGCTATAGATCAAACAGAATAAACTATTATCATTATTTTTGTTACTACTCTTAGATCTGGTTGAGCAATCCTTCAGGCATATAATGATAACCTGATCTAGACCAGAAGTAAAAAAAAAAAAAAATTAAAAAAATTGGATTTTTCAACTTCTTTATTGAAATACCATTTTATACCTTATGGGTTCCAAGGAGATTATTGGTAGGGTATGCACAAGTGCTGTACTGAGAACTTAAGTCTGGGACACTGTGTGGTGTTGGGAAAGTGACACATGGTTCTTTATCTCCAGCTCAGTGATTCGGATGCATTTTGGGCTGGTGGATTGTGATGAGTGAATGTTTAAAAAAAAAATAAATTAAAAATCAGTGTCCTACAGACAGCCAGATGTTTGAGCACTGACGTATTTCTTGACCAAAGAAGTCAGTGCAGTATCTTTCAAGAACAAGTTTCCGTATAGCGTGCTGACACTTCCTCTTTCGCTCCCATTTGAAGGGAGGAAGTGGGGAGGTGGGTGAAGATTAAATATAGAAAGCAGGTAGTAGTTACTACAACTTAACTCAAATCTAGTTTGCCCTGAGCTCATTAGTATCGGTGATAAGAAGATGCCATCTGACAACATTTGTGGTCTGTGTCAAACAAATCCAAGGCCAAATTGGTTTTGGATGATTTTGTAGTAGACAGGAGCAGGTGTTCATCACACCCACCAAGTAATTCTCATAAGCTGACGTGTGTTGACATTTTTCTGTGCTGTTTCATTAGAGGGGTGAATTACAAAATAAATACAGAATCTAAATTTACCGTGGGATGTAATCTGTCAAACAAGCAAAGAGAGAAAAAGTTTGTCTGGCTACTTTTAGTGCTATATCTTTTCTATTAAGATACAATAAATAGAGGAATGAAGGTTCGAATTTTGTCAGTCTAGCACCTTTTGCAAGAAATTGGAAATTTTCCGTACCAGAGAAGCTGAACACTTTACTAAAGCAATCTGAACATCAAACTGTAAAAGGCTGTGCTGCACTTCCATTCCCAAAGCTTCCTTCAGCTCTAAAGCCTCACTTTGTCACTACATTCCACGTTGCTGAAGCCGCTCTACGATCCTGTGCGACTGAACCTTATCCCTATAAAGACTATGCTGCATTCAGCAGAGTTTGACTCTCGTATACAAGTACTTCACCTCTTCTCAGATAGCTCTGTTTTTATCTAAGATTGCACCTCTAGAGGTGGCAGCAATCAGAATGTTTTTGAGGGCCACTGTTGTCCACGTGGGTATGTGGTCAGACTCCTAGAGCAGATCCCCAAGGGTCTGCATCAGCCTCTTCAGGATCAGTTTCCAAGTGTCAGAGACCACTCTGTGACCACGAGTTGTGATTTTGATTCTCCAGAACTTTTCACAAGTTTCCAATTTATTATGAAATTATGCTGTCCTTAGCATAGACATTGATTTTTAGGTTTTATTACTGCATTTTGTTCTTAATTAAACTACTTCCTCCCCCCTCCCTCCTCAGAATATTAACAATTTGTTTTCTGTTCCCTCTTTTCACTTAGCAAGCTTCTCGGCAGCTTGTTCTCCACAGCACAGAATTTGAAGAGGCTTTGGCTTCACTCTGCATTATGGTTGCGCCTATGGCTCCACACATTGCGTCAGAGATGTGGAAAGGTATTTACTGAAATAAACTTGTTATTGATGTTCCAGGATAAAAGGCAAAAAGTTTGCAAAAGTGTCTTTAACATAGTAGGTGCCACTTATCGCTGAATTCTGCATCTGTCTTGTCACCTTCTGTCATAATTCCCAAACAAACTTGAAACTTGTGGTGTTCCCAGATCTCTCTCTCTGCTTTTAGTTTCTTTCCCCTTGCATACAAAGGTGGATTTCTTGAGAATGAGCAGAGAAAGGGAGAAGGAAGAAAAATTTAAGACAGGACTTTCATGAGGAATCCATATGCCAGCTGCTGTCTGCTGCTGTATATGGACGGTGGTATGAAGAGCGAACATGAGGATAGAAGCAGCCCTTTTTCAAACAACTGTTTCAGAGTCTTTGGGCTACACATATTTTATTTCAGGAATTCAGGCAGAGAGAACCGTGTCAGAGGGCTGTATACTAAAAAGACTAAAGGAGTATTCAGTAACAATCCTACTCTTGCCGAATTCCCCAGAGACTGAGAGACGTTGTGCTGCAGATTAACCTCTTGTAAGGGAATGGTAGACAGGAAATCTTTTTTTAAGATCTGTCACAGTTGTAAACCTTGAGGTGTGAATCCCGAGTGGGCTAAGTTGCACGGTGCTGCTGCAGTTAAAGCCTGTGAAAGAAGGGACATGCATGCCAGAGTTCAGAAGTTGCACTTAAGGTTTGCTGGGAGAAGTCCCAAGATGTGTGTGGGAAGACTGGAATACATTCTGCATTAAGACTGGCCACAAATTGCTATGTGTTTTTGGACCTAATGTTAGCTTTTGGATGCTGTTTTAACAGTTTAATTTTCTTCAACAGTCATCCTAAAACTCTGTGCATTCAAGGGTTTACAGAGCAGAGCTACTAAACTGCTTGTATGTCAGAGCTGTGCATGGCCCTGTAGTAATGTCAACTGTCAAAGAAAGGCTGCCCTGGTTCAAAGCAATAAGATAGGGGCAGAGACTCTGGAAAGAGCAAGGTGTATTAGGGAGAGTGGGTTTTTTTCTGGGTTTTCGTTCCCAGTGTTTTGAAGATGTCTTAAAACAATCTTAATTGTTTAGAATAAAGAGTGGCACCAGACAGGATCCATCTGGAGAAAGCTACTTCTGGTCAATATTCTCTTAAAATATGAAGTACCATCTAATAATTATACTTACATGGAAGTAATTGCCACGACTTTGTTTCCTCATTGGTTGAGATGGAGGCAGAAGAGGTCCAGGCTAATTACTTAAAACATGCAGTGCCTTGTGAACTTGAAATTCAAATACATGTTAGGCAATACAGAATTATCAAATATGTTTGATAAAATGACGAAGAACACCAGGATGTCTTAATTAATTAATCTTAACTTGTCAGAGGTAAAGCTTAAACCTGTAACATTTTGAATGTTAGAGAAGGAAGTCTTTTCTTACTACTAAAATCACTGGAGAATGAGAATGATCAACGTTTTCTGGATCTCTCTCTGATTTAAGAATGGAAAGGAAGCATATGGAAATTGGGAGTGTATTGTCCTCAGCGTCTGTCTGCCTTTAAAGATAGACTGTTGCTTGATTGATCCAAAGACTGTACATTGTAATTCAGTGCAACTAGTGTCTAAAAATATTGTGTGATTATTGCCTGAGGAATTTTATGACTAAACATCAAAATCACAATCTCTTTTAGCATGATCATCATTACATTACATCAAAGCTAATAAAGAATTTTATCAGGAGAATGTATGTGCATTTAACTACTGCGTTGTGGTAAGAAGACTGTATTCTTTTGAAATAGCCAACATCTAGCAATTCTGTCCTGGGACTGGGATTTCTGGTGAAAAATGTCTTAACTATAGTCTAGAGAAAGATTCCCCAAGTTCATGTTCTGAATTGCACTCTGGTTCCACCAAGTCTTGTTGCTCTTCTGATGTAACCAATTTCTTAAATGTTATTATGTACAGGTGATGATGCTTTCTTATTTTAAATAATCGCAGTGTAAAAATTAAGCTTCCTAAATACTCTGTTTAGTTTTCTTTGTGCTTTAGTTCTCCATACACACTCAGAGTAAGTCTCTCTTTGTACCTTGGCTTTACATCTGAATGCAGGGATAGTGCTGCTTCCTCTCTCATAGTCAGGAAAAGGACTTTGTGTAATATTAGCTCTAAAGATAGCACCTATAGCAGTGAACCCCCACACTTTGATGGAAGCCTCTGTCTGCTATTGTAATGCCAAGAATAAAGAACACATAAGCAACATATCTATAATTAAATATTGACATTTCATTCTAAAATAACTTGTACGCAGCCTTTACATTTTGTTTGGTTTAGGAGCATTTTTCTTTCTACAGGCAAAAATGAAACTGGGAAATCTGGAAGCCCTGTAGTTAAACAGATAATTTTGCAGCTGAGCAGGAATGCTGGTAGGAACAGTGACTTATGTCAGCTCTGAACCACATTACTCTTCCCTGTGTATTAAAGCTTTTCTTTTTTTTTTTTTTTTTTTTAAGAAAAGGGATTTT